>ENA-OREN01000943-OREN01000943.1-marine-metagenome-genome-assembly--contig:-NODE-943-length-37133-cov-4.867336_pt1 | contig 37133 bp, 33 predicted proteins | sample MGYA00248624_ERZ508555 | MGnify/ENA primary metagenome ERZ508555 (study PRJEB26222, sample SAMN06267773) | marine metagenome | isolation source: Saanich Inlet, British Columbia, Canada | place... | reverse complement strand
GTCCCCATCGTCTAGTGGTTAGGACACCGCCCTTTCACGGCGGCAACAGGGGTTCAAATCCCCTTGGGGACGCCAGAGTATTCTCAGGAGGGATTCGCAATGGATAAAGTATTAGTAACAGGTGCAACAGGCTTTATAGCTCTCCATTGCATTCAACAACTTTTAGACCAAGGTTATCAAGTTAAGGGTACGGTAAGGTCTGAGGATAAAAAAAATGAAGTTATTGAATCAATGAGAAAAAATTCAAAGCACCCTGAAAATTTATCGATAGTTTATGCAGATCTACTTAAAGATGAAGGTTGGAATGAAGCTGTTGATGGATGTAGATATGTACTACATGTTGCATCACCATTTGTTCTAGAAGAACCTGAGCATGAAGATATTTTAATTAAACCAGCAGTAGAAGGGACACTTAGAGTGCTCAATGCATCTAAAAATAATCATGTAGAGAAAGTGGTTCTTACATCATCATTTGCAGCTATTGGTTATGGAAATGATGAAAAAATATTCGATGAGACTGATTGGTCTAATACTGATTCTATAATAGGTGCTTATGCTAAAAGTAAAACACTAGCTGAGAGAGCAGCATGGAATTTTGTAAATGAGTTGTCAGATCATAATAAATTTAATCTCACTGTTATAAATCCAGTTGCTGTCACCGGACCCATGCTCTCAGATGATATTGGAACCTCAAACACACTTTTTGTTCAGCTAATGGATGGCTCAATTCGAGTATGTCCGAGAATTCATATTGGTTTTGTGGATGTTAGAGATGTTGCAAAAGCTCATATTTTTTCTATGACTTCAGAAGAAACTAATGGAGAAAGAATAATTGTTAGTGAAAAAGAAATGTTTCTTGCACAAATGGCTAGGACCCTTAAGGACGCTGGTTATAATAACTCCCCAACCATAGAAATTCCTGATCTCATGTTCAAAATTATGGCTACTTTTATAAAAAAACTTTCTAGAATGAAGCGGTCTGTAGGTAGAAAAGTTATTAGCGATAAAAGCAAGGCGAAAGAATTATTTGATTGGGAATATATTACAGCTGAAGACTCAGCAATAGAGTCTGCTAAACAACTAGAGATAATGGGTCTTATTTCAAATTGAAACGAATTTCTATAGCACCCATGATGGGTCATACTGATCGTCACTTTCGGTTTATGGCTAATTTGCTTGCTAAAGATGTAAAGCTCTACACACCAATGATACATGCAGATACCATTGTGTTTTCTAAAAATCAGTTGTTAGAGTCAGAAAATATCAATCAGAAAGATGTTGGTATTCAGATAGCTGGCAATAATACTGAGGTTATGGCGAAAGCAGCATCAATTATCTCAAATTATAATTATGATGAAATTAATATTAATATAGGTTGTCCAAGTCAACGAGTTCAAAACTGTGAAGTAGGGGCTGCATTGATGAGCAAACCTTCTGTCGTTGCTGATTGTATAAGAGTGATGTCAAAGGAAGTAGATATTCCACTGTCCATTAAAACTAGAATTGGCATTGATGATCACGATGATTATGATTTTTTATTTAGGTTTGTTGAGGAAACTGCTAATGCTGGATGCAATCATTTTATTATTCATGCAAGAAAAGCCTTACTTCAAGGTATCAGTCCAAAGGATAATAGAAGAATTCCACCCATCGACTATGAAAGAGTTTATCGCTTAAAAAAAGATTTCACAGAATTATCAATTGAAATTAATGGAGAAATTAATTCTATAGAAGAAATAGAAACACATTTTGAGTTCGTGGATGGAGTTATGATTGGTAGATATGCTTTTAAAGATTCATTATTTCTTCAAAAGATACAAGAACATTTCTATCCAGATAAAAATTTATTGAGTAAATATGAAATTATAAATGCTATGTTAGTTTATGCAAAAGAGCAGACCGATCAAGGTATTAGCATCCATCTAGTTACTAGGCACATGAATCAATTATTAAAGGGTTTAAATGGCGCTAGACAATGGAGGAATATTCTCGGATCAAATCAAGAGAAATCAATGCATTCATATGATTTAATTCAAGAGATTAAAAATTTTATTAACAAGAGAAAGGAGCAGTTAATCTGAGTTATATTCCTTTAATGAATTCACAACTTTTTTATGTTCTTCAAATAACTGACTCGGCATACGATCACCATATTCATTAAAAAAGTCTTCAATACTATTCATTTCTTCAAGCCATTGATCAGGATTAATAGCAAATAATTCATTCATAGTGTCTTCGGATATATCTAAACCAGAGGTATTAATATCATTATTATTTGGAAGAAAACCAATTGGCATTTCTTTTGCATCTACGCTATTTTGACATCGTTTAATAATCCAATCCAAAACTCTTAAATTCTCTCCAAAACCTGGCCATATAAAGCCTTCATCATTTTTCCTGAACCAATTTACATGAAAAATCTTGGGTAGATTATTAGACTGTTCAGAGAAGCTTAACCAATGAGAAAAGTAGTCTGCAAAGTTATAGCCACAAAATGGTTTCATAGCCATTGGATCTCTTCTTACAATACCAATATCACCAGCAGCAGCTGCTGTAGTTTCAGAGCCAACACTCGCTCCCACAAGAACGCCATGATTCCAATCTTTTGCTTCATATACCAGTGGTGCTAACTCACTTCTTCGCCCACCAAACACAATGGCAGAAATCGGAACACCGGTAGGGGAGTCAGCCAAATCAGAATACTGAGGGTTATTTTTTGCTGAGATTGTGAATCTTGAATTAGGATGAGCACAGTGATTTCCATCTTGAAGTGGGTTGCCTTTCCAATCAATACTAGGAGTGCCATCGAGCCTTCCTTCCCACCAAGGTTCATTATTATCCGTTAAACCAACATTGGTGAATATGGCATCACTTTGAATTGCTTTATAAGCATTCTCATTATCTTCTTCATTAGTTCCTGGGACAACACCAAAGTAGCCAGCCTCAGGATTGATTGCCCAAATCTGTCCATTTTCATCCATATTTAACCAAGCAATATCATCACCAATAGTTTTTACTTTCCAACCTTCATATCCTTCAGGAGGAATGAGCATTGCCAAATTAGTTTTTCCACATGCTGAAGGAAATGCAGCAGCAACATAAAACTTTTCATTATTTGGGTTTTCAATTTCAACAATTAGCATATGTTCAGCAAGCCAATTTTCTTTCAAGGCTTGCCAGCTCGCTATTCGAAGCGCATGACACTTTTTACCTAATAAAGCATTACCGCCATAGCCAGAACCTATACTTCTTATTGTTTCTTCTTCTGGAAAATGCATTATAAATCTTTTTTCTGGATCTAGATCCCCTATTGAGTGTATGCCTTTTACAAACTTATTTTCTTTTTCTATTCTTTTTAATGCAGGTGTTCCCATACGAGTCATTAGATACATATTGGCTACAACATAAGGGCTATCTGTTATTTCAACACCACATCTCGAGAGGTTTGAATCAATGGGGCCCATGCAGTATGGTATTACATATAAAGTTCTACCCTTCATGCTTCCTTGAAACAATGCATCTAGTTTTTGGTGAGCTTCTTCTGGATCCATCCAATTATTATTGGGACCAGCATCATCTTTTTCCTTACTGCAAATAAATGTCAAATGCTCAACTCTAGCTACATCCGATTGATCTGATCGATGAAGATAACAATTGGGAAATGTTTCAGAGTTCAGCTGAGATAAGTCACCTGTTTCAAGCATCTTCTCAACAAAATTTTGATATTCTTCATTACTTCCATTGCACCAATAAATGGAATCAGGATTAGTCAGGCTTGCTACTTCTTCAACCCAGTTATTTAATAATTCATTATTTGTATTCATAGATTGTTTACAGATTAATGTTGAAAGAATTATTATATCTATGTTAAATCTTGCGTCATTAAATAATTCTTTTATGATTAATAAATCAATCGGAAAACTGTTATGACAAAATGCATTGCAATAGAAACTTCTACTACAAAGTTCAGCTTAGCTAGCTATAACAATGGAGTGATTTGTGAATATAATGAGATAGATTCAAAGAACCATGCTAAGAATATTTATATAAATATCAATAACATAATCAATCAATCGAAGATGAATATCAATGAATTAGATTTTATTGCTCTTGGAAATGGACCTGGTAGATTTTCTGGTCTAAGAGTCTCTGCAAGTGCTATACAAGCCATAACCTATGTCAGAAAAATACCGATAGTTTCTGTATCTAGTTTAATGGCTATAGCTCAAGTTGCGATTGATAACTATTCTCTAGATAAGATAGCTGTTGCTATGACTGCAAGAAAAGGGAAAATTTATTTTGGTTGTTATAAAAAAGGAGAAGATAGTCTAGCGGAAGAAGTGATCAAAGATTGTTTGATTGATGCCGATTCATTTCATTTCTCAGATGGTTCATTTTATGGAGTAGGCAATGGTTATTCACAAGAAATAATGAGTAAAAAAAATAACGCAATAAAATTAATCAATAATCCTGAAACAGTATTTCCAGATGCCAAAACCATGATTAAAAATGCAATTAAGAAATATGAATTAGGTATTATTTCAAATTCATTTAATATTATTCCAAACTATTTAATGGATGAGGTAGCTAATTGAAAAAAACTTTAGAGAAATTATTTAACCTAGATAAGAGAGTTTTATATTTTTTAGGATTTATTGATTGTATTTTGTTAATTCTATATGTCCTATATGTAGAACATTTTTTAGGTCTAGAGCCATGTCCTTTATGCGTATTTCAACGCATTGCAGTGATTATTACTGGGTTAATATTTTTATTGCTAGCAATATTCATACCTAAAACGAATAGAACAAAGTTTTTATCATCAACTCTTATATCTCTGAGTACTCTTTCTGGAATTATTGTGGCTGGACGGCACGTATGGCTACAAAACCTCCCACCAGATAAAGTACCAGGTTGTGGACCAGGTCTTGACTTCATGATTGGAACATTTCCACTATCTGAGGTGTTTGAAATGGTGTTTACCGGTTCTGGAGAATGCGCTATTGTTGATTGGTCTTTTTTGACATTAAGCATGCCTTCGTGGGCTATGATTTTTTTCATTTTAATTGGTTTTTACGGAATATGGATAACTCATAAAAGAGAAACATATTAGAATCAATAAAGCTTAATTTATTTTTATAGATGCATTAATTTTCTGTTCTATATTTTTATATTGTGACTGATCTATACATTGTTTATTTTCATTATTAAGGTAGAAAATATCATCAGCTCTTTCACCAATTGTAGCGATTTTAGCTGATTGAATCCAAACACTCTCTTCTTTAAGAATTTTAGAGATAACAGAGAGGAGTCCTGGTCTGTCGATGCATGAGATTTCCATGACCGTCCTATTATGAATGAGGTCTTCTGAGAAACTGATATCAATTTTTTTATCAAAACTTCGAAGTCTTCTTGATAATTTATGAGAACCGTTTTGTATCGAAAAAATAGGAGATGATATAGCATTTTTGATCTTTTCTTTAATGACTTCATTTTTCTGTTTTATTTCATCATTTATCATTTTGATATGATCGAAATAAAAATTATAAATACAATATTCACTATTCACTCTTACGACTTTAGCGTCTCTTACTGAGACACCTTCATGTTCAAAGATGCTTGTAATTTTATAGAAGGAATCATTGTCTATTTTGGTAAAAATAAAAGCACAGAAATAATCTTCATTATCCATAGCACTTATATTAATAATATCTGTTGGGTTATTAGGGATATTTTCATTCAGCATCACTAAACTTTGCATGAGTATTTCTTTTATATTAAATTTAATAAAAAAATCATCATCAAAATAAGTAAGGAAGCTTTCTACATTTCTATATTTATGTCTATTGAGATTATTTTTAGTCAATAATATTTTTTCTTTTATTAGTTCATCTTTATCAATAGGCTCTTCAAGACCTTCTCTCAGTGCTTTTTTTGTTAATAAGTAGAGATCATCAAACAGTCTCTTCTTCCAACTATTCCATAAGTTTGGATTCGTGGCTCTTACATCACAAACCGTTAGAAGATATAAATAATCTAATCTTAATTCATCTCCAATTAGTAAAGCTAGATCTCTTATAACATTGGGGTCATATATGTCTTTTTTCTGTGCTGTCAAAGAAAACACTAAATGGTTCATTACAAGCCATGAAACAACTTTTGAATCATAATTAGTTAAGCCATGATCCAAGCAAAACACTTCAGCTTCTTCCGCACCTAAAATTGAATGATCTCCTCCACGACCTTTAGCTATATCATGAAATAATCCTGCTATATATAATATTTCTGGAGACTCAATAGATTGCATTTTTTGACTGTCTTCTGGAAACTCATGATTAAATCTTGTAAGCGCAAGACGTCTTAAATTACTGACCACAAAAAGAGAATGCTCGTCTACTGTAAATGCATGGAAAAGATCATATTGCATTCTTCCTTCTATCAATCCGAAGGCAGGTAAATAAGATCCTAGAACACCATATAGATTCATTCTTCTTAATTCATGAGTTACACCTTCTGGTGCTTTTAGAATTTCTAAAAATATATTTCTATGTTTTGTTTTTTTTCTAAAACTTTCATCTATAAGATATAAATTATTGGTAATCAAACCGATTGTTTTAGCGTCAATTCCTTTAATTTCTTTATTTTTTTGGAAGAGTAAGAATATCTCTAACAGTAGAGCTGGTCTGTCTTCAAAGTTAGCATCATCTTTTAGTCCTACTAACTGATTTTTTATTTGGAATGATTGGTTAATAGCTGTTGCATTTGTATCTTTTATTTTTAAAAAACTCTGATTCAAAATCTGTAGAATTATTTCATTCATTCTGCTGATTGTCCTCGCAGATTTATAGTAGTCTTGCATAAAATATTCAACGCCTAGTAAGTGATCACGATCTTCATAATTGAAGTGCTTAGCTAGTTGTTTTTGATATTCGAAAAGTAGTCTATTTTCTGCTCTTTTAGTTAATGAGTGAAGTTTATATCTTATTAGTGCAAGAAAATTTCTCGACGCTATTAATTGCTCGAGTTGTTTTTTTGTAAGAATGCTATGATTTAATAATTCTTCTATATAATTAATTCCTAAAAACTTCTTACAAAGCCAAAAAATAGTATGGAAATCCCTAAGACTCCCAGGCCCATTTTTAATATCTGGCTCTAAATTGTAAGCCGTGTTATTAAATTGTGAATGTCTTTTTATTTGTTCATCAATTTTTTCTTGATAGAAATCTTTATTGTCCCAAAACGATTTATTTTCATTTATTTTATTTATTAGGTTTTCAAACATAAGTTTTGAACCACATATATACCTTGATTCTAATAATGAGGTAGCAACTGTAATATCTTTTGAGCCTTCAGAAATACATTCTTTAACGGTTCTAGTGCTATGACTAGCCTCAATACCTATATCCCATAAATAAGCTAAAAAATAAGCAATATTTTTTTTATATGTATCTTTTTTTTTATTATTAATCAGTATTAGTAGGTCTGTATCAGATTTTGGATAAAATTCTTCTCTTCCATAACCACCAACAGCTATAAGACTTATTTCATCGCTTGTGAGATTAAATTTTTCTGCTGCAAAAAGAACCAATGCATCATTGATATTTGATCTGGCAGTAAGAACATCGAATATATTTGTTTTGCTTATACTGTCTTCTAAAGTTAAGGATTTTGTCTCAAGAAATTCTTTTGGTGAAATTTTATTTTCTTTCAATGAAGAAAAATCACACAAAAATTTGTCTACACTGTGGCTATTATTTTCAAGTGACATTGAGTTAAAGTATTTTTTCTTCAGGCGCTAGTGTTAATACTTCATAGCCTGTGCTAGTGACAAGTATTGTATGCTCCCATTGAGCTGATAATGAGTGATCTTTAGTCACTACAGTCCAGTCATCTGACAGCAGTCTGACTCCAGCTTTGCCACTGTTGATCATTGGCTCTATTGTAAATGTCATTCCTTCTTTCATTTCAATTCCTGTTCCTGGAGTTCCATAGTGAAGGATTTGGGGAGCATCATGATAAATTTTTCCTATTCCATGACCACAGTATTCTTTTACAACGGAGAAATAATTTTCTTCAGCACAACTTTGTATTGCATAACCTATATCACCTAAACGATTACCAGGTTTAACTGTTTTTATACCTTCACAAAGACATTCATAGGCAACATTGATTATTTTTTCACTAATCTTAGCTGCTTTTCCAACCTTGTACATTCTACTTGTATCCCCATGAAAGCCATCCTTAATAACGGTGACATCAATATTTAAAATATCTCCATTTTTTAAAATCTTTTCATTAGGTATGCCATGGCAGACAACATGATTAACAGATGTACATATTGTCGCAGGAAACCCATTGTAACCGACATTAGCTGGTATTGTTTTTTGTTCGTTAACAATATAGTCATTACAAAGTTCATCTAATTCATTTGTTGAAATTCCAGGTGTAATATATTTCTCAATCATAGTAAGAACCTCTGAAGCTAATTGTCCTGCAATCCTCATCTTTTCTTGCTCTTCTTTTGTTTTTATATTTATTTCCATGATATTTAAAAGTTCAAAAGTTTCATTTTTTATTGTCGCTATAAACTTATTATGTTATAAAACACCCGCAATTTTGCATAAAAATCGAACATAAATCGACACATACATTGGGTGCTAAGAATATTATTCATAGTTTTGTATGGGGTTTATGGGAGTTTAACCCAATTAAGGAAGAATTATGAAAAATATCGACATGCGTCAAATGTTAGAAGCTGGCGCTCACTTTGGTCATAAGACCAAATATTGGAATCCTAAAATGTCACCTTATATATACGGTGAAAGAAATGGAATTCATATTATTAATCTAGAGACAACTATTCCAATGCTTTCAGAAGCATGTGATTTTGTTCAAACTATTGCTTCTCAATCAGGAACTATCTTGTTTGTAGGAACAAAAATTTCAGTAAAGAATGAAATTAAAGATGCAGGTGTAGAGTGTAAAATGCCATATGTGTCAAATCGATGGTTAGGAGGAACACTTACAAATAACCAAACAATTTCTAAATCTATTAAGAAATTAGAAGTTATTGAAGAGTCTCTAAAAGAGGAAAATACCAATAATCTATCTAAGAAAGAAATACTCACATTATCTAGATCATATCAAAAACTAGATAAGGGGCTTGGAGGCATAAGGGATATGAAGAAGATTCCTGATGCAATATTTATTATTGATGTGAATTATGAAAAAAATGCGGTAAAGGAAGCTATTGTCCTGGGTATACCAATAATTGCTATTGTCGATACTAATTCTTCTCCAGACGGAATAAATTATGTTATTCCTTCGAATGACGATTCTAGAGCAACAGCAAAACTGATTACTTCAGTAATTAAGGATTCTTTCTTAGCTGGCAAGAAAACTATACCTATATTAGATAATATTGATGATGAGTTTGTAGAGGTTGATGATGAAGGGAAAATAGATGCTTCTAAAGTTAAGCGTAAAAGAAAAATTATAATTAATAAAAAAGAACTAGTTAAAGAAACTCCAGTAGAGGAAACTCCAGTAGAGGAAACTCCAGTAGAGGAAAATCTAGTAGAGGAAACTCCAGTAGAGGAAACTCCAGTAGAGGAAAATCTAGTAGAGGAAACTCCAGTAGAGGAAGGAAATAAAAAATAATAATTTAATTATATGGTAGATAACAATGGGAATCTCAGCCACTGAAGTAAAAAAACTAAGAGAATTAACAAGTGCAGGAATGATGGATTGCAAGAAAGCTCTTATAGAATCTAATGGAGATTTTGAGAAAGCTAAATTATTCTTAAAAGAAAAAGGTCAGAGTAAAGCAGATAGTAAGTCAGGAAGAACAACTGCACAGGGGTTGGTTTCAATTAAAGTATCTATAGATAAGCAGTTAGCTGTTATCTTAGAAGTAAATTGTGAAACTGATTTTGCTGCAAAAGACCAACAATTTATTGATTTTTCTAACAATATATTAGAACTAATAATTGAAGGAGAAATTGATGATCTGGATAGTTTATTATCGTCATCAATAAAAGACTTTGATACAGTGCAAAATTATAAAACTCACGTTATATCAAAACTTGGAGAAAATATTTCACTAAGACGATTTGATAAAGTATCAATAAAAGGTGCCGTAGGATCTTATATACATGCAGATAAGATTGCTGCTATTGCCTTGTTAGATTCTGATAATGAAATTTTGGCAAAAGATATTGCTATGCATATAGCTGCATCAAATCCAAATTATATTGATCAATCTGAAATTCCTACTGAACTTTTAAAAGAAGAAAGTCGAATTTTAGAACTCCAAGCAAAAGAAGAAGGGAAGCCTCAAGAAATAATTGAAAAAATAGTTCAAGGTAAATTGAATAAAAAGATGAGCCAATTGACGTTATTAGGGCAAGAATTTATAAAAGATCCAGATATTACCATTGAACAATTACTTAAAGACTCAGATTCAAAAGTGGATTCTTTTATAAGGTATGAAGTTGGAGATGGCATTGAACAAGAAGAAGTTAATTTTGCTGATGAAGTTAAGGCTCAAGTTGAGGCTTCACAATGATGTTATGGTTTTTACCAGAGAGATATCAGATTCTGGAGCGTTTCATTGCATAGTAATATAAAAAGAATATTACTGAAGCTTAGTGGAGAAGCACTTCTAGGAAACCAGGCTTTTGGAGTTGACCCCAAAGTTCTTGTTTATTTAGCAAAAGAAATTAGATCCATCACTGAAAAAGGCATTGAACTAGGAATAGTTATTGGTGGTGGTAATATTTTTAGAGGTGAGGGATTAGCGCAATCAGGAATTGATAGAGTCACAGGCGATCAAATGGGTATGCTTGCAACTATAATTAATGCATTAGCCATTCAAGATGCTTTAGAAAGAGAAGGTCAAGTTGCAAGAGTAATGTCAGCATTAAAAGTTAATGAAGTTTGTGAAGATTATATTAGGCGAAAAGCAATTAGACATTTGGAAAAAGGTAGGATTACTATTTTTGCTGCAGGCACAGGAAATCCTTATTTTACAACTGATTCAGCTGCTTCATTAAGAGCAGTTGAGATAGAAGCGGATTTATTAATAAAAGCCACAAGAGTGAATGGTGTTTATTCTGAAGACCCTTTTAAAAATGAACAAGCTAAGCATTATAAAAAAATCTCTTATAATGATTTTATAACAATGAATCTTGGTGTTATGGATACAACTTCAATCGTTATGTGTAAAGAGAATAACCTTCCTGTTAGGGTATACGATATGAATATTGAGAATGCATTATCAGATATTATTGATGGCAAAGATATTGGAACTTTAATAGGTCATTAAGTTTTGTTGGAAGAAGTAAATCAGGAAGCTAATGAAAGAATGGAGAAATCTATTAATGCTTTCAAAGCTAATCTCACTAAAGTAAGAACAGGCCGAGCATCACCAGATATACTTGATAGTATTCATCTTGATTATTATGGTAATGAAACACCACTGAAGCAGTTATCCAATATTTCAGTCGAAGATTCTCAGACACTTACAATTTCACCATGGGAAGAAAAATTTATACCAGAGATCGAACAAGCAATTATGAAAGCTAATATAGGATTAAATCCTGTAACAACTGGAAATATTATTAGAATACCACTGCCAGCCCTTACTGAGGAAAGAAGAGTTGAACTCACTAAACAAGTAAAGAGTGAAGGAGAGCAAGCTAAGATATCAATCAGAAATATTAGAAGGGATTCAATACAAGACCTTAAGGACTTTTTAAATGAAAAAATGATTTCTGAAGATGATTATCATAAAGGACAAACAGTAATTCAAAATATTACAGACAATATGATAGAAAATATTGATTCATTAAGCGAAAACAAACAAAAAGAATTAATGACTATTTGATTACTAAAATGTCAAATCAAGATAACGACCCACCTGCTATACCAAATTTACCGAAACATATAGGTATTATTATGGATGGTAATGGTCGATGGGCAAAATTAAGAGGTAAAAGAAGAATATTTGGACATGAAGCAGGGGTAATTAAGGCCAAAGAGCTTGTAGAATATTCCGTCAAAATGCAATTAAAAGCTCTCACTCTTTATGCTTTTAGTTCTGAGAATTGGAATAGACCTAAAAAAGAAATTAATGGGTTAATGAGGCTTTTTGAAAGAACAATTGGTAAATATACTAATCTATTAATTGAAAATAATGTTTGTTTTAAGCCTGTTGGTAATCTGCAACTCTTGCCAGAAAAATTAAGAAGAAAGTTAGAGCAGATGGAAGGTATTACATCCGAAAATACAGGACTAAAGCTCAATCTAGCCATTGCTTACGGAGCAAGATACGATATTGTAGAATCTATAAAAAGAATCATTGATAAGCTAGAAAAAAATGAGTTATCAAAAGAGGAAATAAATGAGGATTTAGTCTCAGAATACTTATCTTTTAAAGATGTTCCAGATCTGGATCTAATAATACGTACTTCCGGAGAGACTAGGTTGAGTAATTTTATGTTGTGGGAATCAGCATACAGTGAAATTTTCTTCACAGAAACACTTTGGCCTAGCTTTGAGGAACAAGAATTTATAGAAATTATACAGAGTTTCTCACAATCTGAACGAAGATTTGGTAGTGTTAAAGAACACATTATTCAAAAAAAAGCTTAATTAATAATTTATGTCAAAACTAAATAAGAGATTTATTTCTGCCATAGTAATGATCTCAATATTTTTATACTTGATATATGATGCATCAATATTAGGTGTAATTTTTGCTGAATTAATTTTTTCTATTGTTTTTTGGGAATATTTAGGTTTTTTTAAAAAAAAGAAAAATAAAATTATCTTCACAATAGTATTTATTTTTCTTAATGTAATATTTCCTCTTTTAATAATTAATTTTATTACTAGACCATCTACTGATTCTATCTTTCCAATTTTTATCTTTTCTATCGCATCATTTATATGGATTTTAATCGGCATCACTATTTTTAGATTTGAAAAGGAGCATTGGAGTGACTTGAAAGTAGCTTGCTTGGGTATTTTGGTTTTAACTCCAGCTATGGATTCTTTGTTTATTATTCTTAGTCAACCAATGTATCCATTGCTAATTATTGGAACAGTATCTATCGCAGATACTGCAGCGTATTTTTTTGGTAAAAAATTTGGTAAAACACTAATAATACCTAAAGTAAGTCCAGGAAAAACAGTTGAAGGCTTTGTAGGCTCATTGATTGTAACTCCATTTGTAACAATGATTTCAGCGATAATATTTAATCTTAATATTTTTCATTTTATATTTTTTGGAATTGCTATTGCCTTAATATCATTCTTTGGTGATGTTTTTTTTAGTCTTTTGAAAAGAAATAAAGGAATGAAAGATTCTAGTGATTTGATACCTGGCCACGGAGGTTTCATAGATCTCTTAGACGGAACTATAGCTGTTCTTCCATTTTTTGCTTTATCTGCTTTAATGGTTTTTCTCTTAGGGTTTAATTTTTCTTGGATTACATTTTAGTTTTTTTTCTTTCTTTAATTACTTCAATCTTTATAATTCCTCCATAATCATTAACGATAATTAACACATGGACATATTATTTTCTATAATTGCATTTATTCTATTAGTTGGAATTCTAGTTGTTATTCATGAAAGTGGACATTATTTTGCTGCTAGACTTTGCAATGTTAAAGTTTTGAAATACTCAGTGGGCTTCGGAAAGATATTCTGGAGTAAAAAACATGGTATTGATCAAACTGAATATTGTATCTCAGCTATTCCACTAGGCGGCTATGTTCAACTTTTAGATGAAAGAAGTGAAGACGTTGATCCTCATGATAAACATAGAGCATTTAATAATCAGTCTGCTACAAAGAGAATCTTTATATTATTTGCTGGACCTTTAGCTAATTTTCTATTCTCAATAATTGCATATATGACTATGTTTTCTATTGGTGTTCCAGGTCAGGCACCAGTTATTGGAGAAGTTGAATTAGACTCTATTGCTTATGAAAACAATATTAGAACAGGCGATAAGATAATTAGCGTTGCTGAAAAAAGTGTGACAACTTGGCAGACTTCACTTATCTCTATGATTGGAGAAATATTACAAGATGAGAAAATTGAGTTACTGTTAGTTGATAAGGCTAATAACCAAAAAAAGATTAATCTAGACTTAGCTGGAAGAACTAAGGAGCTCACTGCACCTAATGCTTTGTTTTCTGGTTTGGGTTTTAAGCCTTTTCAGCCTATAGCAAGTCCAATTGTAGTTAATACAAGTCCAAATAGTCCAGCTGAAAAATCAGGTTTGATAAAAGATGATATTATTCTTAAATTAAATAATATTACAGTAAAAAACCCTACAGAATTTAGTGAGATGATTGGCTCTAGACCCAATGAAACTATTGAGCTAGAAATTCAAAGAGGAAATGAGATTTATCGAACTCTTGTAATGCTTGAATCTTCAGAAATGAATCCCCTTAAAGGCTTTATAGGTATATCTATGACGATAGATGAGACACAAATAGAGCAATACCTTGCTGTACAGAAGTATAGTTTTCCCAAGAATTTTACTATGGCATTAGCTGAGACTAATCAAATGATTGTTTTGACATTAAATATGTTTGGGAAAATGATCAGTGGACAAATATCGGGAAAAAACTTAAGCGGTCCTGTAGGCATAGCAAAAGATGCTGGTACTGTAGCGAAAAGAGGATTAATAGCAACACTATCTTTTATGGCTATTATTAGTGTGAGTCTTGGGATACTTAATTTACTACCTTTACCTGTGTTAGATGGAGGACAAATTGTTTTTGTTCTAATAGAAAAAGTTATTAGAAGGCCATTACCAGATAAGATTCAAATGGTTTTTCAACAAATTGGTATAGGGGCTTTATTATTCTTAATGGTATTTGCATTGTACAATGACATCATAAGATTATTCGGTTAGTTAAATTCAAAAACCATATTATGAAAACTAAATATTTATTAGCAGAATTAATAATTTTTACTATCTCACTCTTTTGCATCTCTTTTGTAGAAGCTGAAGATAATTTTCTAGTCAAAGACATAAAGATAGAAGGATTACAGAAGATATCTGAAGGCGCTTTACTTAATTATTTGCCAATAAATATAGGAGATAATATTGATGATGTTAGAGTTAAAGAATCCATACGGTCTGTTTATTCCAGTGGCTTTTTTAAAAATATAGAGTTCAGAAAAGATTCTTCAGGGGTGTTGATTATTTCCGTACTTGAAAGGCCTTCTATTGGTTCGATAACATTTGAAGGGAATAAAGACATTAAAACTGAAGATTTGGAAGAATCATTGACCAATATTGGTTTTAAAGTAGGAAGAACGTATGACCCATCAGTCCTTGATGAAATAGAAAGATCTCTGATTGACCAATATTTTAGTTTTGGCAAGTACAGCGCAAAAATTGACACTATTATAGAGGACCTGCCAGGCAATACAGTTACTGTAAAAGTTGAAGTCAAAGAAGGAGAGAGAGCTCAGATTAGGCAAATTAATATTGTTGGTAATAATATTTTTAATGATGAAGATTTACTGGATTTATTAAAATTAAAAATGCCCAACTGGCTTTCTTTTATTAATCAAGATGACAGGTATTCAAGAGAGGATCTTCAAGGTGATCTTGAAGGAATTGAAAGTTTTTATTTAGATCAAGGATATGCAAATTTTCAGATTGAATCAGCTCAAGTAGCTATTTCTCAAGATAAAACAGGTATTTTTGTGACAATTAATATATCTGAAGGAGATGTCTATAAACTATCAGATGTCAAATTAACAGGCGAATTTGTTATACCTAGAGAAGAAATAGAACAACTTGTTTTTGCTAAACCAGGGCAAATATTTTCACAAGGACTTCTAACACAGGCCTCTGAATTAATAAAATATAGATTAGGAGAAGATGGATATTCATTTGCTGAGGTTGAAGCAATCCCTGAGCTTGATCGAGAAGGGAAAGAAGTTAAAGTTGTTTTTTATATTCAGCCAAAAAGTAGAGTTTATGTAAGACGAGTAAGTTTTTCAGGAACACCATCAATCAATGATAATACTCTCAGGCGAGAGATGAGACAATTAGAGGGGGGCTATTATTCTAAAAGCAGTCTGGAGAGATCTAAGGTTAGACTCCAGAGATTACCATTTATAGAAGAAGTAGATTATGAAGCAATACCTGTTCCAGGCACAACTGATTTAGTTGATGCAGAATTTACAATTAAAGAGGGCTTACCAGGACAGTTTGGAGGTGGTGTTGGCTATTCTGGATATCAGAAATTAATTATCAACGGAAACTTTGTTCATACTAATTTTTTTGGTACGGGTGATAGGGTTGCTCTTGACTTAAATGCAAGTAAGTATAGAGATTTATATAGTTTTTCTCATACTAAGGCATATACAGGCATAGATGAAATCTCAAGAACTATCTCATTATCCCAATCTTCTTTTAATCAATTCACAGCATCATCGTCAGATTTTTCAACCAAAACTTATTCTTTGAGCCTACAGTATTCCTATCCACTAAGTGAATTCCAAAGAGTTATATTTGGTGGCTCATTACAAAGTTCAGAATTATTGGCCGGTGATTATAGCGCTGATCAAGCAGTACAATGGGTAACAAGTAATGGAAAAAGTGAATGTTTTGATGAAGAAATTTTTGATTTTTGTAAAACAAAATTTAATTCTGCTGAGATCACATTAGGCTGGGTTTATGATTCTAGAAATAGGTATCTTTTTGCGGATAGAGGAATGTCGCAAAGGCTCATCGCTAATGTTGCAGTCCCTGGAAGCGATGTTGAATATTATGGAATTAATTATAGCTATAAACAATATTTTGCAATTCCATTTCCATTTGTTAATTACTTAACCTTAATGACTAAAGCCGATATCGCTTTCAATGATGCGTATGGTGATTCTATTGGAGTACCTCCATATAAAAACTTCTTTGCAGGTGGACCAGATACCATAAGAGGCTTTAAGGAGCATAGGTTAGGACCAAGGGATAATTTTGGAAATCCTTATGGTGGAAATCTTCTTGTCTCATCTCAGTTGGAACTTATTTTGCCAATGCCTCAAGATTGGGCAGCTAGAGCTAGGTTTAGTTTATTCTTTGATATAGGCAATGTTTTTTCAACGAGCGAAATCAAATTTTATGATTACCAAGGCGAGGAAATTAATTATGACTTTGATGCTGGTAAATTGAAAAGATCTTTTGGTATTGCTGCTCAATGGCTAGCTCCAATGGGATTATTTCGATTTAGTTATGCTGTTCCTATGAATTATGATGAATCAACAGGAAATAGATTTGGTGATGAATTAGAGAGATTCCAATTTACAATTGGCGGTGCTTTTTAGACAATGGTTTTATTTAATTAATACAAGGACAAATAAGATGAGATTAAATTATTTATTTACAATAGCTGCAGCTTTATTTTTAGTTCAACCTATACAGGCTCAAGATACTGGGCAAGCTAAAATAGGTGTTGTTGATATGAACAAGCTTATTAATGAATCACCTCAGGCACAAGATATGCAATCTGCAATTGAAGAAGAATTTGCACCGAGGGTTAGAGATATCTCTGCTAAAGAAGCTGCCTTCAATGAAGGACGTGAGAACTTAACTAAAGATAACTTAGCTTTAAGTAATGACGAAAGACAGAATGTTCAACTTCAATTACAAAGAGATCAAAGAGAATTGGAATATTTGGTCAAAAGCATACAAGAAGATCAACAGAATCGTGCTGCAATTGAGTCAAATAAAATACTCGTTGAGATTATTAACGAAGTTAATAAATTTGGAAGAGATAATGGTTATGACCTTATCATTAATGAAGGAAGAATAAGTCAAAATACTATTTTGAATGGGGGTACTCTTTATAAAGGAGCCTCTGTTGATATTACTAATGAAATTGCAAAGGTTTTAGAAAAAAACTTCCAAGATAAAAAATCAGGCGGTTAAAATAATCTGCTTTTTTAGAAATGAGGGTAATGCTCTTTGACAGCTGTTTCATTTAATTTAGAAACATTAGCCTCAAAGTTTGAGTGTCAATATGATGGTGATCCAGAAACATTATTAACTAATGTTTCAACATTAAGTGACGCAAACAAAACATCATTGTCATTTTTTTCTAATCAGAAATATAAGTCTGAATTAAAAAATACTAAAGCTGGAGTTGTTGTTCTCTCTATAGATGACTATGAACTTTGTCCTTGTTCATGCATCTTTTCTGATAATCCTTATTTAGTTTTTGCAAGAATATCTCAACTTTTTGATATCAGTAAGCAGTTTGAATCAGGTATACATGAAAATGCTTATATTGATAAAAGTGCTTCAATTGGTAAAAATTGCGGTGTTGAGTCAGGCGCTTATATTGGGAAAAATGTAAAATTAGGTAAATCTGTCTATATTGGTGCTAACTCAGTTATTCATGATAATACAACTATTGGAGATTATTCTTGGATTGGACCAGGTGTTAAGATCAATAATAATACTTTGATTGGTTCTAGAGCTATCATTCATTCAGGGGTAGTTATTGGTGCTGATGGATTTGGGTTTTCAGAGAATAATGAATCAAAATGGATTAAGATCCCTCAAATATCAGGAGTAAGCATAGGTAATGATGTTGAGATTGGAGCTAACACAACAATAGATAGAGGGACATTAACAAATACAATAATAAAAGATGGCGTCAAATTAGATAATCAAATCCAAATTGCACACAACGTTATTATTGGTGAAGATACAGCGATTGTTGCTTGTACAGCAATAGCGGGGAGTACAGTAATCGGTAAGAATTGTAAAATTAGTGGTCAGGTTGGTATATCAGGTCATCTTACTATTGCAGATAATACTACGATAACTGCAAGAACAGCTGTTATGAAAAGCATAAAAAAATCAGGTGTATATTCAGGTAATATGTTTCCCCATCAAGAATTTTCTATATGGCAAAAAAATGTAGCACAATTTAGAAAATTATCTCAATTAAAAAAAACTATATCTGATTTAATAAAAAAAGCTGATAACAATGACAATACATAAAACTGCAATTATTTCTGAAAATGCAGAAATTAGTGAAAATGTTTCTATTGGAGCTTATTCAATTATTGGTCCTAATGTCTCAATATCTCAGGGAACAACAATTGATTCTCATGTCGTGATCAAAGGTTCTACCAATATTGGAAAAGATAATCATATTTATTCATTTGTTTCCATAGGTGATGATCCTCAAGATAAAAAATATGATAATGAAGATACGAAAGTTGAAATAGGTGATAGAAATACAATAAGGGAATATACAACTATAAATAAAGGCACCTCACAAGATCTTGGCATCACTCGATTGGGTAATGATAATTGGATTATGGCATATGTGCATATAGCTCATGATTGTCAAATTAGTGATAATACAATATTTGCCAATAATACTACTCTAGGCGGACATGTATCCGTGGGTGATTTTGTAATATTTGGTGGTTTTTCAGGTGCACATCAATTTTGTAAAATAGGAAGCCATAGTTTTTTAGGAATGTATTCAGGGGTTGCAAGAGATTTGCCACCATATGTAATAGTAATGGGACAACCAGCAAAACCAAGGAGTATTAATATAGAGGGATTGAAAAGAAGAGATTTTTCAGAACAACAAATAAGAAATATAAAAAATGCATACAAATACTTATATAAATCAGATTTAAGATTAGAAGAAGCAGTGGAGAAAATGTCTTTATTGAGTGAAATCTCAGATGAAGTAACGATTATGATTGATTTTCTTAATCAGTCCTCTAGAGGTATTGTTAGGTAGATACTTAATTACTGTGTCTTATTTTGTAATAGTTGCTGGTGAACCATCTGGAGATATCTTAGGATCTGAGCTCATAAAGGCATTAAAAAAAGATTATCCTGAACATAGATTTGAAGGGATTGCTGGTCCTGAAATGATTAAATCTGGCTGTGTTCCTTGGTATCATGTTTCAGATCTTTCTGTGATGGGGATCTTTGGTGTTTTAAGACACTTACCTAGAATATTGGGTATTAGAAAAAAACTCTTAAAAAAAATATCAGAAGATCCACCTGATGCTTTTATTGGCATTGACTATCCAGATTTCAACTTAGGTATTGAAAAAAAACTTAAACAAAAAAATATAAAAACCATACATATGGTTGCTCCTAGTTTTTGGGCATGGCGAGAAGGTCGAATAAGAACTATAAAAAAATCTGTTGACTTATTACTGTGTTTATTTCCTTTTGAGGAAGAATTATTGAAAAAGCATAGTGTTAACACTAAATTTATTGGTCATCCTCTTGCTCATTCAATTGCAGAAGAAAATGATATGTTGAAAGCTAGGAGGGATTTAGGAATTGATGCAAAAACACTTATTACTATAATGCCTGGAAGTAGAAAAGCAGAAATCAATCAACATCTGGATACTCTATATGAAGCAGCAGAATTAATAGATCAACAATCTAATAAAAATAATTTTGGAAAAATACAATTTATAGTACCTACTCTTTTTAGCGAAATTGAAGAGAAATTAAAATTCACTAAGCCTAAATTATTTGAGAAGTTTAATTTTATTCAAGATTCAACAAAAGCTATTTCAGCGTCGGATTTAGTCATTACTAAATCTGGCACTTCTACGCTTCAGGCTGCATTGCATAAAAAACCAATGGTGGTTGTCTATAAAATGTCAAATGCAACATACTACTTTCTCAAGATATTCAATTTAGTTAAAATAAAATACGCTGCATTGCCTAACATCTTATTTGATGAAGAAATTGTACCAGAGTTAATTCAGGGTAATTTTACAGCAAAGAATGTACACCAAGAGTCCATCAATTGGCTCTCGAATCATGAAAGAAAAAGTAAATTGACCAAAAAATTTGAAAATATGCATAAAGAATTAGCATCAAAATCAATCAGCCAGAGTGTTTCAGTTATTATAGAATTGATTGGACCGATTAAAAATACACAATAAAATGATATGCAATATCTTGCTGGCGTTGATGAGGTAGGAAGAGGCTGTTTAGCTGGACCAGTCATCTCTTCTGCTGTTATCTTGGACCAAGATAATCCTATTATTGGCCTCAGAGACTCTAAATTGTTAAGTAAAAAGAGAAGAGATGAGTTATTTACTATCATTAGATCTAAATCTATAGATTGCACCATTGGTTCAGCTTCACATACGGATATAGATAGAATTAATATTCTTAATGCAACAATGCTTTCAATGAAAAGAGCAATTGAAAAGCTAAAAAATAAGAATATAAAAGTCTATATAGATGGGAATCAATGTCCAGAAATTAATAATAAACTACAAATAAAAATGGAATCTAAAATAGGTGGAGATAAACTATTTCCTTGTATATCTGCAGCATCAATTATTGCCAAAGTGACACGAGATCGTTATATGATAAAAATGCATCTCATATACCCTGATTATGGATTTGATAGGAACAAAGGATATCCAACAAAAGAACATTTAGATGCTATTCTTATACATGGGCCTACACCTATTCATCGATTGACTTTTAAACCTGAATTATATGACTGAAAAAAACATAAAAAATCCTACTTTTATCCATTTGGATGTTAATTCTGAATACTCAATAGGAAAAAGTGTAGTAAGGATAGATGAATTACTTGATGAATGTATCAATGAAGGAATCCCTGCAGTTGGTATTGCAGATCATGGCAATTTATTTTCTGCTTATAAGATTTATAAAAGAGCAATTAAAAAAGGAATTAAGCCCATCATAGGCGTTACTTTATCTGTTCAGTCTGAAACTAGTAAATCTGATTATAAGTTAATTTTGTTATGCAAGGATAAGTTGGGATATGAAAACTTATCCCACTTGATAACCAGATCTTATGTTGAGGGCTATCATTTAGGTGAAGCCAAAATCAAGATGAAATGGATTAATAATAAAAATGCAGAAGGCTTGGTGGCTATTTCTGCTTATCATGAAGGTATAATTCAAAGTTTAATGCTTTCAAATAAGGAGAGTGAAGTTGAAAAACAGATCAACTTCTTAAAAAATAATTTTGGTGAAAACTTTTTTATTGGAGTTACTAAGATTAATAGAGAAAGGGAGGTAGAGCTTCTTAATAAGAGTGTCGCATTATCCTCAAAATATGATATTCCTTTGATTGCTATGAACAATCCAAAATTTCTAAAAGAAGAAGAATTTATCACTTTGGATGCAAGAGTTTGTATTGACCAAGCTACAGTGATGGATGATAGAAATCGAGAGGTTAAATATACAAATCAACAATTTTTTAAGAATTATGATCAAATGCACTCTCTATTTTCTGAAATTCCTGAAGCAATATCGAATGCCAATGAAGTTGCTAAAATGTGTAATTTTGGTTTTGAAAATATAGATCATATTCTTCCTCATTTTGAAACACCGGAAAAATATACAATAGAAGAGTTTTTGAGTGAAGAGGCTACAAAAGGACTTTCGAAACTAAAAAATATTCCTGATGACAAGAAAGAATTGTACAAAACCAGACTTGACAGTGAACTGAAAATTATTCATAGCACTGGGTTTTCTGGTTATTTTTTGATTGTTTCTGACTTTGTGAGGTGGTCTAGAGCAAATAACATACCTGTCGGTCCCGGAAGAGGGTCTGGACCCGGTTCATTAGTAGCCTACTGTTTAGATATTAGTGACATTGACCCGATGAAGTATGATCTTATCTTTGAAAGATTTCTCAATCCTGAACGAGTATCTATGCCTGATTTTGATATTGACTTTTGTGTTAATGGGAGAGACTCAGTAATTCAATACGTCTCCGAAAAGTATGGTAATGAAATGGTTTCACAAATCATAACATATGGAACATTGTCTGCAAAAGCAGTCTTAAGGGATGTAGGTAGAATATTAGGATACCCATATGGAATGGTCGATCAAGTTGCAAAACTTATACCTTTCGACATAGGTATTACCTTAAGTGATGCTTTAAAAAAATCATCAGAGCTTGCTGAAAAATATGAAAATGATGAAGAAGTAGAAGCTATGATGAATCTTTCATTGAAGCTTGAGGGGCTTGTTAGAAATGCTGGAACGCATGCTGGTGGCGTGGTTATAGCGCCCAGTAACTTATCGGATTTTATGCCACTTTATAAAGTAGATGATGAAGTTGGAACAGTAACACAATTTGATAAAGATGATGCAGAATCCATAGGCTTAATAAAATTCGATTTTTTAGGGCTAAAAACACTGACTGTTATTCAAAAAGCCGTAGATCTAATTAATAAAAAGAATGACGACAATATGGATATTAGGCAATTACCGTTAGATGATAAAGGAACTTATAAGCTTTTATCTTCATCTAAAACTGTAGGTATTTTTCAGCTTGAATCTAGCGGAATGAGAGATCTAATTAAAAGAATGAAACCATCTAAGTTTGATGATATTGTTGCTCTGGTTGCACTATTTCGACCAGGGCCTTTACAGTCCGGTATGGTAGATGATTTTATTGAAAGAAGAAAAAGCGGACAACAACAAGTTATTGATTATCTACACCCAACACTAGAATCAATATTGAAACCAACATATGGCGTTATTGTCTATCAAGAACAAGTAATGCAAATAGCTCAAAAGTTAGCTAATTATTCACAAGGAAGCGCTGATATTTTAAGAAAAGCTATGGGCAAAAAAATTCCTGAAGAAATGGCGAAACAAAAAGATATATTTATTCAGGGTGCTATCAAAAATAATGTGAAAGAGTCAGCAGCTAAAAGAATATTTGATTTAATTGAGAAGTTTGCAGGTTATGGCTTCAATAAGTCTCATTCTGTTTCTTATGCAATGATTGCTTATCAAACTGCTTGGTTAAAAAAACATCATACCGATGAATTCTATGCAGCTTCAATGTCAGCTGATATGGATAACACTGACAAATTAATAAGATTGAAAGAAGATTGTTTAGATTCAGATTTCAACATAAAAATTTTAGGTCCTTGTGTTAATCATTCAGACTTTAACTTTATCTCCGAGAAGCAAGGACAAATTAGATATGCCTTAGGTGCCATCAAAGGTATTGGTAAGTTAGTTGCTGAGTCTATTGAACACGAAAGAAAATCTAACGGTAAGTATAAGAATTTTTTTGATTTCACAAAAAGACTGAATGAAGCAAAAATATCCAAAAGAACATTGGAGAGCTTAATCAAGAGTGGCTCCTTAGATTGTTTTGATGAGAATAGAGCTACATTGATGAATTCTATTAAGTTAGGACTCAACTATTCTAATCGCATGGCAATGGAAAAGAAGACTGGACAATCAAATTTATTTTATTCTGAATCTAATGTTGAAGAGTCAGAGCCAAATCTGGAATTAAGAAGAGAGTGGAATTTAGAAGAATTATTGCATAAAGAGTATCAAAGTCTTGGTTTTTATTTTAGTGGACATCCTTTTGACCCTTATAGAAATGATTCTAGGCATATCACTAAATCTAGTCTTTCTACTCTTAAGAAAATGATGGAGTCAGAAAAAAATAGCAATGCTTATAGTAATGAGTCATATATTGAAGTAGCTGGCTTAATTATGGAGCCAAAAAGAAGAGGAAATAATATTGTTTTTAAGATCGAAGATGGAACTGCTGTCCTCGAGGCTATTATTTTTGGAGAGAGAAGAGAGGCTTTTGGAGAATTGATACAAGATAAAAAGATACTGCATTTAAAAGGTAAACTTAGATTTGATAGGTTTGCAGATTTATGGCAATTTGTTGCAGAAGAAGCAACCGATTTTGAAGAATTGATACAAAAGAAAGCACAAGTATTAATGATTAAGTGTGATACTAGATTTAATCCTGAGAATCTAAAAAAATTATTGGAGTCCCATATACCGGGTAAATGTCAGATAAAAATTAATTATAAGAATGATGTGGATGACATTAAACTGAGGTTAGGAAATCACTGGAACGTTAATCCATCAAAACAACTAAGAGAACTATTGACAGCTGAATTAGGTATTGATAATTTTCAATTCCTAACTAGGAATTAATTTTTTTAGTTCTATTGTAGAATAGAACTAGTTTTATAAGAGTTATAGAGTATGGATTTTTTAGATTTTGAAAAACCAATCATAGAATTAGAAAGAAGAATTGAGGAGTTAAAACTTTTAGCTTCCAAAGGCGATTCTCCTGTTGAACTAGATGATGAAATAGAAAAACTAAATTCGAAATGTAAAAAACTAACAAATGATATTTTTTCTGATCTTTCAGAATGGCAAATAGCTCAGCTCTCAAGACATCCGAAAAGACCAAAATCTCTTAATGTTATTGCAGCAATTTCTGAAAATTTTCAAGAATTGCATGGCGATAGAATGTTTGCTGATGATTCATCCATTGTGTCTGGACCTGCTAAGATAAAAGGTACATCTGTAATGTTTATAGGACAACAAAAAGGCAATAATACAAAGGATAAGATTTTTAGGAATTATGGTATGCCTAATCCTGAGGGTTATAGAAAAGCAATGAGGATGATGAAGTTAGCTGAAAAATTCAAAATTCCAATTATTACAATTATTGATACGCCAGGAGCTTTCCCAGGAATAGGTGCTGAAGAAAGAGGCCAGAGTGAAGCTATTGCTAGAAATCTTTTTACATTAGCATCTCTGAAAACACCGGTTATCAATTTAGTCATAGGAGAAGGTGGTTCGGGTGGAGCTCTAGCAATTGGAATGGGCGATTCACTAATAATGATGCAGTACAGTATTTATTCTGTAATTTCTCCAGAAGCATGCTCAAGTATTTTATGGAGAAACCAAGAGCAAACTAATGCTGCAGCTGAAGCAATGGGGATTTCTTCAAAAAGCTTATCAAAATTAGGTCTAGTTGATAAAATTATAAAGGAACCTTTAGGAGGTTTTCATAAAGACCCTGGATCAACTTATCAGGAAATAGCTAAAGAAATTCTACAAACAATTAATTATTTAAAGACTATTGATATAGATGAATTATTAACCAAAAGAAGAATGAAATATAAAGAAATTGGAGAATTTAAGGAAATATGAGTTATGAGTAAAAACTCTTCTTCAGTTCAAAACATCATAGAAAGCAAAATTAAACCACTTCTCCCCAATAATATTTGTGTGGCTTTCAGTGGGGGTATGGATTCAATTGTACTTCTTCATGCAGTGAATAATTTATTAGATGGACAGTCTAAAATAAGGGCTATACATATTGATCATAATATAGTTAATAATTCAAATGAGTTGGCTCAATCGTGCAAAAAAATATGTAAGAATTATGGAATTGATTTGGAAATAATTGCACTAAAAATTAAACATAAAGGTTTTGGTATTGAAGCAGCAGCAAGAGATGATCGATATAAAATGCTTAAAGAAAAACTTCAAGAAAATGAGTATTTACTAACAGCCCATCATGAAGATGATCAAATGGAGACAATTTTTCTTAGAATGGCTAGAGGTACAGGCTTGAATGGTCTTCAAGGGATTAATGAAAAATACCCTTTTGGTAAAGGCATCATTTTTAGACCAATGTTAACAGCTAATAAAAAGTCTGTTATGGAATATGCAAAAGAACATCAATTAAAATGGATTGAGGACCCTAGTAATCAAGATACTTATTTTGATCGTAATTATTTAAGAAAAAAAATTATTCCAGAATTTAGAGAAAGATGGCCATCTATTGCTACTTCAGTTTCTAGATTATCCCAATTATCAGCTCAAAATATAGAAATCTTAAATCAGGTAGCTGAAGAAGATATTGGTGTAATCGAAAACATGAATGAATTACCGTTGTCAAAACTTCACGAAAAATCATTTGAAAGAGCTAACAATATTATTCGCTATATGATTTTAGCAAATGGAATGAATATTCCATCTATGATGACTTTGCAGAAAGGTTTGAGGCGAATACTAGAAAATAACAATGACAAGTCTGTGATTGAATGGAAAGGGTGCAGCATTAGAAAATATAATAATAATTTATACTTCTTGGATAATAAAGATATAGAACCAAATAAAGTGGATGTGAAGATTCCTTGGGAGCTTGAAAAGAAAATTAACCTAGGAAGCAATATTGGATCAATTGAGGCTACATTTATTCATGGTCATGGTCTTTCTATTCAGAAATGCAAAAATAAATTAACTATTTCTTATCGGCAAGGCGGAGAATTGATAAAACCCGTTGGTCACAATATGAAAAAATCACTCAAAAATCTTTATCAAGAAAATAAAATACTACCTTGGACAAGAGATAAAATACCACTTATTTATTGTCAAGATGATCTAGTATCAGTAGCCGATCTTTGGTTAAATCAGAATTACATGGCATCTCAGAAGGAAGAGGGTTTTTTTGTTAATTGGCATAAAACAATGGTGATTAAAAAAAATTGATTATTGTTGAAGATGCAATAATCTGTTAACTTGAAGGACCGGGATAAGCTGTTTTACATTAGCTAATGTTTCTGATCTATCCCAATAAATTAATATATAAATAGGAATGTTTTAAACCCGGGTATGTCAGATTTAATTTTTGTAACAGGCGGTGTAGTTTCAGCTCTTGGAAAAGGTGTCACTTCAGCATCTCTAGGCGCTATTCTTGAAGCCAGAGGCTTAAAAGTAGGCATTATGAAGTTGGACCCATATCTTAATGTTGATCCTGGAACTATGAGTCCTTATCAGCATGGTGAGGTTTTTGTTACAGAAGATGGAACAGAGACGGATCTTGATCTAGGACACTACGAAAGATATGTTTCAACCATCACTGGAAAGAATAGTAATTTTACAGCAGGTAAAATTTATGAAAGTGTAATTGCTAAAGAAAGAAGAGGCGATTACCTTGGAGCAACAGTTCAAGTAATACCTCATGTAACAGATGCAATCAAAGAGAACATAAAATTAGGCTCTAAAGGTTTCGATATTACAATTGTTGAAGTTGGGGGAACAGTTGGTGATATTGAATCACTTCCGTTTATTGAAGCCATTCGACAAATGGGAATAGAGAAAAATGGATATAGTGTTGCATATGTACATTTAACTCTAGTTCCTTACATCAAAGCATCAGCTGAAATTAAAACGAAACCAACACAACATTCTGTGAGAGAACTTCGTGCAATAGGAATACAACCAGACGCACTGGTCTGTAGGTCTGAAATGCCACTTCCTAAGGAACATTTCAAAAAAATTGCATTATTCACTAATGTTGCTGAAGAAGCTGTCATTTCTGCCCATGATGCTGAAGATATATATCAAATTCCTCTTATTCTTAATGAACAGGGTCTGGATGAAATTATTGTACGTAAATTGAATATTGAAGCACCAGCACCTGATCTTACTGAATGGAGTAAAATTATTGATGCTAAAGCAAATACTATTTCAAGTGTGAAAGTAGCTATGGTTGGAAAGTATGTTGATTTTAAAGACTCTTACATATCACTCAGTGAATCTTTGAGACATGCAGGTTTTAAGACAAAAACTAATGTTGAAATCATTTATGTTGAATCAGAAGAAATACAAAAAAATGGTACAGAATCATTAGTAGGTATGGATGCCATACTAATACCTGGTGGTTTTGGAGACCGAGGTATAGAAGGTATGATAGATGCCATTAACTATGCTAGGACTAATGATGTCCCTTATTTAGGAATTTGTCTTGGTATGCAGGCAGCAGTCATCGAGTATGCAAGAAATGAATTAGGCTTATCGGATGCCAATAGTACAGAGTTTAACTCTAATACTGATTCACCAGTCATTGCCTTAATTACTGAGTGGATGAATAAAGATGGTTCACTTGAAAACAGATCTGAAGATTCTAATTTAGGAGGCACTATGAGATTGGGTGCGCAAGAGTGTATTTTTGCAGAAAACACCAAGGCTAAAGAAATCTACAATCAGAATTCTGTTTTTGAAAGACATCGCCATCGATATGAATTCAATATCAATTTCAAAGAAGAATTAGAAAAACATAAAATGATTTTCTCTGGATTTTCAAAAGATGGATTGGCAGAAATGATTGAATTAATCGATCATCCTTGGTTTTTGGCATGTCAATTTCATCCTGAATTTACTTCATCTCCTATTCATGGACATCCATTATTCCAATCTTTTGTAGAAGCTGCTGTATTATATTCTCAGAGGAATCAAAGCTAATATAATGAATGTAGATATTGGAAAAATACAAGTAAGCAATAAATCACCATTGTTATTGATTGCTGGGCCTTGTGTTATCGAATCCCAAGCACTTGCAGAAGAAGTTGCTGGCCATCTTCAAGAAATTACACAGAAACTTGATATACCATTTATTTATAAATCATCTTTTGATAAGGCAAACAGAACTTCTTTGAAAAGTTATAGAGGTCCTGGAATTGAGGAAGGCCTAAAAATACTAGACAGAATAAAAAATAATATGAATATATCAATATTAACCGATATTCATGAAGATTCTCCTTTGGATGAGGTTGCATCAGTTGTTGATATTCTTCAGACGCCAGCTTTCTTATGCAGGCAAACAAATTTCATATTGAATGTTGTAGCTCAAAATAAACCAGTAAATATTAAAAAAGGACAATTCTTATCCCCATGGGAAATGAAAAATGTAGTTGAAAAAGCAAAATCTACCGGTAATGAAAATATTTTAGTTTGTGAGAGAGGTTTTAGTTTTGGCTATAATAACCTCGTCAGTGACATGCGTTCTTTAGTTGTATTAAGGGATACAGGCTGTCCAGTAATTTTTGATGGTACACATTCTCTCCAATTACCAGGAGGCAAAGGCAAGTCTTCAGATGGGCAAAGAGAATTTATCGCACCACTAGCTAGAGCAGCAACTGCGGTTGGTATTGGTGGTATTTTTATTGAAACACATCCGGAACCAGAAAAAGCATTAAGTGATGGACCTAATTCTTTCCCACTTGATCGAATTGAAGAACTGTTGACTGATTTAAAGTCAATTGATGAACTTATCAAAAAATAGTATTAAAATTCACTCTTAAAAATACAAATATATAAATTATGTCAGTAATACACTCTATTCAAGCCATACAAATACTTGACTCCAGAGGTAATCCAACTGTTGAAGCAAAGATGCAATTGGATAATGGTATAACTGGAAAAGCCTCGGTTCCATCAGGCGCTTCTACTGGATCTAGAGAGGCTATGGAACTTAGAGATGGAGGCGATCATTACCTAGGAAGAGGGGTTCAAAAAGCCGTTAAAAATATCAATACAGAAATTCAGAGCGCACTGAAGGGTAAATCTGTATTGGAACAGGAATTCATTGATCGTTTATTGATTCAACTTGATGGCACAGAGAATAAATCAAGGTTGGGTGCCAATGCATTATTGGCTGTTTCACTAGCCACTGCTCATGCAGCAGCAAATTTTAATAATATTCCTCTCTTTCAATACTTTAACCCAAGTGCTTTTAAATTTCCTGTACCAATGATGAATATTATTAATGGTGGAGAGCATGCTGATAATAATATTGATATTCAAGAATTCATGATCTTGCCAGTAGCTGCTTCAACATTCAAAGAATCTCTTCAGTGGGGTGTGGAGGTATTTCATGCCTTGAAATCTGTTTTAAAGAAACAAGGCCTTAATACAGCTGTTGGAGATGAAGGTGGTTTTGCACCAGATTTACCGAACAATACAGTAGCTCTTGAAACGATCATCAAGGCAATTGAAATTGTAGGGCTAAAAGTTGGACACGATATTTATTTGGGTTTAGACGTGGCCAGTTCAGAATTCTATAGTGAGCATAGGTATCATCTTTCATCAGAAAATAAGTCTTTCGATGCTGGAGAATTTATTCACTATTTAACTAAAATAGTTGATGATTATCCTATTATTAGTATAGAAGATGGCATGGCTGAGGATGACTGGGATGGATGGAAGGGTTTAACTGAGACTCTTGGAAAAAGAGTGCAACTAGTAGGAGATGATTTATTTGTCACTAATCGAGAAATTTTACAACAAGGTATTGATCAAGGTATTGCTAATTCAATTTTAATTAAGCCAAATCAAATAGGAACATTAACGGAAACATTTGAGGCTATCAATCTAGCGATCGAGTCTAATTATACAGCCATTGTTTCCCATCGATCTGGTGAAACTGCTGATACAACCATAGCTGATATTGCAATTGGTACTAGTGCTACTCAAATTAAAACAGGGTCTTTATGCCGTTCCGATCGAATAGAGAAGTATAATCAACTTCTAAGGATAGAAGCCTATTTAGGCAATGACGCACATTATTTGGGTAAACAAGCATTTAAACCGATACTTACGTTATAGGATCAGATAATAGTGAAGTTGGTATTTGTAATTCTTTTGACATTATTAATCGCTCTTCAAATTAATATATGGATAAAAAAAGATGGCTACAAACAAATGAAAGAAATAGAAAATCTTATTGATTTACAAACCATTGAAAATGAAAGCTTGACCAAGCGAAATAATAGATTAAAAGAAGAGATTAAAGACATGAAAAATGGTCAAGATGCTATTGAAGAAAAAGCAAGAACAGATATTGGTATGATTAAAGAGGGTGAAGAATTTTTTTTAATTAACGAAGGAAATGAAAACAAGGTATCGCAATGAAGGACCTAGTTAACATCAATTACAGCAAGTCTATTGTTGAAATACAGATGGATAGAAGGCCTGTAAATGCATTAAATCAAGATCTTGTTGTTAGTATTCATAATGCAATTGATGCGTCAATAGAAGAAGGTGCCAAAGGGCTTATACTCAGCGGACATGAGGGTATCTTCTCTGCAGGCTTGGACGTAAAGACCTTAATCACGTTATCCAAACCAGAGATCTCAGAATTTTTTCATTTATTTTGGGGTTTGATGGGAAAAATATCAAAATCACCCATTCCAATTGTGGCTGCAATAACTGGGCATAGTCCAGCTGGAGGAGCAGTATTGACTACATTTTGTGATTACCGAGTTGCAGCTAAGGGAGACTATAAGATTGGCATGAATGAAGTTTTTGTAGGCCTAACTGTACCTAAAATGATTTTCAAAGCTTTTGCAAGGCTAGTTGGAGAAAATCATGCTAATATTTTAATGATGCAAGGCAAGTTGATGAAGTTTGAATTTGCCTATGAAATTGGTTTTATCAATGAACTTGTAGATATGGATCAAGTAGTGCCAAGATCGATTGAATGGTTGGAGCATTTGGTATCCCTTCCTGCAATTGCAATGAATTCTACACGAATGAATGCTAAATCAGATCTCAATGATTTAATAGATAAAGAATTAATTATGATGGGCAATAAATTTTCAGATAACTGGTTTTCTGATGAAGTTCAAATCAGAATGAAAGAAATCGTAAAATCACTGTAGTTTTGAATATCTTATTGAGTAATGATGATGGATATTATGCTAAAGGTATCGAGATGCTTTTTGATGCTCTATCACAGTTTGCCAATGTAACAATGGTGGCACCTGAGAATAATTGCAGCGGTGCTAGCAGTTCATTGACATTAAAAAACCCCTTAAGAATTAGAAAATTTAAAGACGAAGGTTATTATATTAACGGAACACCTAGTGATTGTGTTTTTATGGCCCTGACACGGATTTTACAAGATCCTCCTGACTTATTGGTTAGTGGAATTAATCATGGAGCTAATTTGGGAGACGATGTATTGTATTCTGGAACAGTAGGGGCTGCTTTAGGAGGCCGGTTTTTAAATATACCATGCCTTGCTATTTCCATTACCAGTTTGAAACCAAACCATCTTGAAACAGCAGTTCGTGTTTCAAGTGAGCTGATAAAAAACAACATTGAGTATCTTGCATCCAATCCAGTTTTGAATATTAATATTCCAGATGTTTCATACACCGAATTGAGAGGGTTTAAAGTCACTCGATTAGGCCGTAGAGCTATGCCTGAAAGCAACAGTCAAAATCAAGATGCTTATGGTGATGATATTCATTGGGTTGGCCCGCCTCCACCACCAAAGGACCTAGATGAGGGCACAGATTTTCATGCAATTCACAATAAGATAGTATCTATAACGCCATTGATTTCTGATTTAACCAACTATGAGCAATTAAAATCCATAGAAGAATGGAGTGAATTGATTAGTCAATGAAGAGATTTTTTTCATCATTCTTTGAATACTGTCTCAGATTAGCTTCAAAACCAGGAGCCATTTATATTTTATTTTTATATAGTTTTATAGAATCGTGGTTCATTATTCCTATCCCACCAGATGTGATACTTGCACCCATGACATTATCAAAACCTGATAAAGCTTTTTTATATGCAAATATAACCACATTGGGTTCATTATTAGGAGGTGTTCTAGGGTTTTTAATTGGTTTTTATGCAATCGATTTTGCCATGGAATTTATAAATACATTAGGTTTGATTGAATATTACCAACAAGCGGTTGATTGGTTTGAGGCTTGGGGTCCTGCTATTATTTTAATAGCAGGGTTTACAATTATTCCATTTAAAGTTTTCACCATTATGGCTGGTGCTATGAAAATGAATTTTATATTTTTTATATTCGCAACTATTATTTCAAGAGGTTTGCGATTTTACCTAGTTGCTTATGCAGCTAAAATTGGTGGAGAAAAAGGATTGCCTACTATCAGAAAGAACATCGATAAGTTAGGATATTTTATTATATTCATGTTCTTAATATTTATTGCTATAAAAAGTTGGGGTTAATGTGTTTTTAAAAGTGATTTCATTTATAGGTTTACTACTTCTAGTTTATTTCTTAATTTCTAGATTACCGAAATAACTCAAAACTAGTTCATCATTAACATTGCAATTACAGATCGATACTCAGATTTAATAACATTGTAAGTTCGACAAGCACTCACAGTATCCATGACTTCAATGCCTTTACCTTGTTTGTAAATTTCAGTCGTTAAATAGCGATTCGGAAATACTTGATTTAATCCTGTACCTAATAGTATAAGCTCGCATTCAGTATCAAGTGCAAATTTAAAATCCTCAATTTGCAGTTTTTCTACATGTGGATGTAACCAGGGTGTCAAAATCTCTTCATTAAACAAAATTAGGCTTTCGTTATACCATTGTCCTTTGAATTTTATTTTTCCTTGTCCCAATTCTTCAATGTCTAATTTATTTTCTTTTTTCATTTGAAAAATCATTTATCATTACCAAACAACAATTATAATTCATCATTAATAGAATCAACAAACTATGACTTTCAAACATGAATTAGTCCAATTAAAAGAGCTCAATGCAAAAAGTTCTAATGGCGGTCGTTTTTATGAAACACCTGATGGTGAATCTTACCCTTCAGTCACAACAATCACAGGACTATTATCCAAGGACTCTATTTTAGCTTGGAGAAAAAGAGTGGGGGATAGTAAAGCAGATGCAATCACAAAAGCAGCTACTACAAGGGGAAATAAAGTTCATAAAATGGCAGAAATGTATTTAAGAAATGAAATGGCTTCACAGATTAACTTATTTGAAGATCCAGCTCCTCATATCGAAGATATGTTTATGCAACTGACTGAATTATTGGATAATAGTATTGGCACTATCAAGGCTATTGAAGCACCTCTATACAGCCATACTTTGAAAGTGGGTGGTCGAGTAGATGTCGTAGCTGAATGGGATGGAGAATTAGCTGTAATTGATTTCAAGACTAGTTCCAAAACAAAAAAAGAAAGCTGGATAGACGGATATTTCATGCAATCTTCAGCCTATGCTTTGATGTTTGAAGAGCTAACAGGTATTAAAATTAGTAAAATAGTAATAGCAATTGCTGTGGAGAATAATCGTTCACAAGTTTTTATCAAGAACAGTACTGAATATCTTCAGCAGTTCATAGATTTAAGAAAAACATATGACATAATGAATTAATTCTTTAGGAGTTAAAATGATGGATGAAGCTCAATTAAAAATAGTTCTTAATGATTTAATAAAGCGATTTGATTCACTCAGGGGGTACCTTTGACTTCGATGAGAAATCAAAAAGACTTAATGAAGTATTAAGCTCTCTCAATGATCCAGGTATATGGGATGACCGTGAGTTAAGCCAAAGTCTCAATCAAGAAAGGTCACGTTTAGAGAAAATACTAAACAGAATTGAGTCGATTGGCAGTAGCCTTGAGGATGCAGAGATATTGCTTGAATTGGCAACGAGTGAAAATGATGCCTCAAGTCTCAATGAGTTATCAGTAGATTTAGTCTCATTTGAGAAGATCATTAATCAGCTAGAAATCCAAAGAATGTTTAGTGGAGAAATGGATACTTCCAATTGTTTCTTAGACATACAAGCAGGTTCTGGAGGAACTGAAGCTCAAGATTGGGCCAATATGCTATTGAGAATGTATTTACGTTGGTGTGAAGCCAATGATTTTACAGCCAAGCTTATTGAGGTCTCACCAGGTGAAGTTGCGGGTATTAAGAGTGCAACCATTCATATTACAGGTGATTTTGCATACGGCTGGATGAGAACAGAAACAGGTGTTCATCGATTGGTAAGAAAGTCACCTTTTGATTCAGGAAATAGAAGACATACATCTTTTGCCGCGATCTTTACTTCACCAGAAATTGAAGATAATTTTGAAATTGAAATGGATCCCAGTGATCTAAGAATTGATGTATATAGAGCTAGTGGTGCTGGCGGTCAACATGTAAATACTACTGAATCAGCAGTTCGAATTACTCATGAGCCATCAGGTACAGTAGTTCAGTGCCAGGATGATCGATCACAGCATAAGAATAAAGCCACCGCAATGAAGCAAATGAGGGCAAAATTATTCGAATTAGAGCATCAAAAGCGAGTTGATAAGGCACAAGCTGTGGAGGAAACAAAAGCAGATATTGGGTGGGGCAGTCAGATTAGATCTTACGTTTTAGATCAATCTAGAGTTAAAGATCTGAGAACTCAAATTGAATCCAGTAATCCAGAAGCTATACTGAATGGTGATATCAATAAATTCCTTGAAGCAAGCCTTAAAAAAGGTGTTTAAAAATAAATGGATAATCAATGACTGAAATAAAAGATGATCATAATAAGCTCGTAGATGAACGAAGGAAAAAACTTCTCTCATTGAGAGAAGAAGGCTTTAATTATCCAATCTCAATCGAAATCGATACAACTATTAAAAATCTATTTGAGGCCTATGGAGAGTCATCTAGAGAAGAAGTTAGTGATGCCAATAAGACGGTGAAGATAGCTGGAAGGATGATGGCGAAAAGAATCATGGGTAAATCTAGCTTTTCAAAAGTGGTCGACAGTTCTGGCTCAATTCAACTTTTTTTGAATTCTAAGAATCTTGATGAAAAAATGTATAACAACTTTAAGACATATGATGTTGGCGATATTATTTGGGTTGAAGGCGTCTTATTTAGAACTAAAACAGATGAGTTGACAGTTAATGTTGAAAAAATAGAAGTCTTATCGAAATCCTTAAGGCCTTTACCTGAGAAATATCACGGACTTACAGACACTGAAACGCGTTATCGAAAGCGTTATCTTGATTTAATTATGTCTGATGATAGTAAAGCTGTTTTTCAAAAGCGTTCTAAAATCGTCACAACGATACGTGCTTTTTTAGACCAAAAGGATATATTGGAAGTAGAAACTCCTATGATGCATCCAATTGCTGGGGGTGCAATTGCTAAACCTTTTATTACACATCACAATACTTTGGATAGAGACTTTTTTTTAAGAATTGCTCCTGAACTTTATTTAAAACGATTAGTGGTTGGTGGTCTACATCGTGTTTATGAGATCAATCGATCTTTCAGGAATGAAGGCATATCAACAAAGCATAATCCAGAATTTACGATGCTTGAACTCTATCTAGCTTATGCATCCTATGAAGAGATCATGACACTTGTTGAGGATATGATTATTGATATAGCAATGGCGCTGAACGGCTCGACAACCATTCAATATCAAGATAGTGAATATGATCTATCCGGTCCATATAAGCGTATGACCTTGGAAGAATCTGTGATTCAATATAATCCTAAGATGGATCCAAAAAAAATAAGAGATAGAGAAACTCTATTGAAGACTTGCAAGGAACTTAAAATTAAAACTAACGATGATGCATCAACTGGGAAGCTTCTTTTTGAGATTTTTGAGAAAACAGTGGAAGATAATTTAATTGAACCTACTTTTATTACCGGATATCCCAGAGATGTTTC
>ENA-OREN01000942-OREN01000942.1-marine-metagenome-genome-assembly--contig:-NODE-942-length-37145-cov-9.389986_pt1 | contig 37145 bp, 28 predicted proteins | sample MGYA00248624_ERZ508555 | MGnify/ENA primary metagenome ERZ508555 (study PRJEB26222, sample SAMN06267773) | marine metagenome | isolation source: Saanich Inlet, British Columbia, Canada | place... | reverse complement strand
ATCATACTAAAATGGATACTTCCAGATGCCCGTGATGTATCATCGTTATCATTGATGAACTGTATCTCATTAATTGCAGATAGGGAATCATACCAGGCGACCCAATCATCACCTATGGGTATATTGTATGAATTCCAAACCCTCGTTTGCCCGGATCCTTGGTAGACAGGAATCCATTCCTCAATATCCAGCATTTCTGTTCCGGCGATAGAATATCTCAGGGTTTTTTCTCCATCAGAAAAGCCAATTGCCTGAATTTCCGACAGGCTGTCCACTCGGGAGAATAATTGCAAAATTGTAGTCGAGTCCGGTAAAAAAGAATCAATTTGAACTGACTTCCATGTATTGCCGAAAAGTGAAAGAGACGGGCTTGTCCCGGGCAACCCATTTACCGTATCTACGCTATAGTCGTTACCGTCAATATCTTCGTCAATAATGCTCTCAATAATTGTATTTTGATCAAACTTGAGTAATGTGTCAGGCGGGCTATGCCCGGGCAGTATATTTGATACTGTGACAGACCAGGGTCCTGCATTGTCAAAGTAATCTTTTGCCCGAATTCTAAAAAACCATGGTTCAGAGTTATTTACCCCAATAATGGTTTGATTATTTAATCGCATGTATTGTAAAGATGAATAATCATTGAAGTCTATAATCGGCGAATTAATGGAAATAGAGTCGAGATCAAATTGAATCTCAGTTGATTCGAAATTAGTATCAAATTCTGGTGACCATGTTAAGTATACCTGATCGGGATTAGCCATGTTATAAGCCATCAAATACGAAATTGAATCAGGTGGAGTAATATCAGAAGTAGTTTCCCAGTGAATTAAATAGTTGTCTACTGCTTGGATAAAAGGTTGGTAATAATCACGTATCATTGAAAAATTGTGAACGTTGGTTGGATAAAAACCCTGAGAGTAAACCATTTCATCAGGCATATCCAAGCTGTCAAATAACATGGGTTTTTCATCCATTTCTGCTTGGACCCAAGATTCGTAAACAGAATATCCATTAATCAAGTCCTGGAGATGGGTCATTTGATGACCATTTTGTATTCCATTGAGACTTGTAGATTTTCGAATAGTGAATTCAGTAGATCCATTGTCATAATTAAAAATATCATCATAATAGGCTTCATAATATTCTGAAACATGAACTGGATCCGGGTTATCAAATTGATTTTCCGTGATAGGGAATTCTTCTGTGAAATTAATAATATCAAAATGATCATCAGTAATATCTCGAATAGGTTTATTGGTGAAAGTATTCGACGCACCAGCCGCGAGGATCACTGAATATCTTGTTGAATGAGATGCATTATCAAAACTATGGATTGCAAATACCAATGGCCAATGAGGTTGAGTATTGATTAGGGGCTCCGTTACGGCTTCTTGAAATTTTTGAAAAATGGTATATTCATACCGTGAAGGATCAGAATGTGATTTACTGTTCGTATAGGTTCCCTCTTGGGACCATTCAACTTCACGGCCAGTTCCATTTATCATAAATCCAAATGCATCAATTTCAAGAAAAAGATCCATGGCAATATAAGGTGCAATAAAATCATCACAGGGATGGGGAACTTGAATTAATACTTGTTCACGAGAAGCATTTGGATTTATTATGTACAATCCCCAGCTATTTCGAAAACTTCCGATTACATCATCTTCGGGTATGGCAATCTGATTTTCATCTACAAAGGAAGTATCAATCTGTTCTCTTAAAAGATGGAATGTTTTATTGAGTGTTGTATCTTCAAATATGACTAATTCATAAAAAAATGAATCCAATGAATCCTGTAGAAGGGAGTCCACCAGAGTTGTGTCTCCATTTACAAATTGGGAGAGTATGGTTTCCCAATAAACAAGGGTTTGGGAAAATTCAGATAATATTTTATGATGTCCAAAACCATTAGTTTGCACATCTAACCATTCAGGGCCATAATCGTTATACCCATCACTTGCGATCCCTTCCGTTACATGACTAACCCAATTATCATAGGCACTTTCAGGTGCAGTTCCACCGAAAAATTCAATTAAGTTACCAGATTCGTAGACAATATCTGCCCGCAATGAAAGAAGGGAAAGGATGGTTATAAGTGATCTTTTCATCTGGAAATAAGTGAGAATGTACTGGGATTCAAGAATAACATCAAAATATCTCTATTGATAATATTGAATGTCTGAAATGAATAGTAGAGCTAAATAACTTATATTGAGATAAAATTAACTTGTGATGTTTGTTTTAGTTGTCTAATATTTAATGAGAATCAGACTCAATAACAATATTGGAAATAATGTGAAACATATTTTGATTTTAGCCATAGCTTCTTTTTGTTTGATTATGGGCCAAGATGACTTTTTTGAACCGGGGTACAGTATTGGTGGTTATGGTGAACTCCATTATAACCGTGCTCAAACCGGTGATGATGAAGCAACGACTACTTTGGATTTCCATCGCTTCATTATCTATTACGGATATAACTGGACAGAAAAATGGTCACTTAAATCTGAAGTTGAATTAGAACATAATTTTGTCGCCGATGGTGAGGGCGAACTTGAATTGGAACAAGCGTTTGTCAATTATCACACTGAAAAGTTTGGGCTTCAAGCGGGTGTCATCTTACCATCAGTTGGTTTGATCAATGAATACCATGAGCCCCCTCTGTTCGTGAGCGTTGAGCGTCCTGAATATAATAAATATGTCATTCCAACCACTTGGTTTGGTAATGGATTCGCAGTTTATGGTTCCATGTCAGGGTTAAACTGGCGTGTTGCTTTAATGGAAGATATGGAAGGTGAAGGAATCGGTGCAGGTATTCGTAGTGGTCGCGGGAAAGGCTATAAAACAACTGCTTATGATTGGGTAAAAAATATTTCTTTGAATTACACGGGAATTGCAGGGCTACGTATGGGCGGATCTTATACCATGAATAATGCACCGATTAACAATAATCCTGATTCAACGGTTTCATTTGGTTTAGCAGAAGCCAACCTAAAATATGATGCAAACAATATTTATGCAGTTTTCGAATATGGAAATATTTCGTATGAAAACAATCCTGGCGGCTATACGTCTAGCGGTGGATATTATCTAGATTGGGGATATAATATTGCAGGATTGGTAGGTCTGGAAGGTAAGCTGATGCCTTGGTTGCGGGTATCTGATTACAATCGTGGTACCACTGATGGTACAGTAAATCCAGATAAACATTACTCGATTCAACGATTTGGGTTAACCTATTGGCCAATCTCGAATATCGCATTTAAATTTGATTATGGCACTCACAAGACTGAGTCAGCAAATGATAAAAAGACATTAATTAATGTGGGTGTCGGTTATAATTTCTAATAATCTATGAGGCATCTATTCTGAGCGTTTTTATTCCCCAAGATAATCTTATTCTACATAAGAGTTCATGTAGGCGCATCCTTGTTATCATTGGGCTGGTGGTTTGGGTTTCAACTCTAACTGCTGGCTTGAGAGAAAAAACAGAATCTCTGATTTATAATCATTATGGAGATTCCGTTTCTGTTTTATTTAAAAAAATTCCAATCCCTGAAGAAATTAAATTCACAGCGGAAAAAAATGCACAACTTCGATTTATGATGGATAAGATCTACATATGGGAAATTTCAAAGGACGAAAAAATGATTGGACTGGCTTACTTGGATAATGTCAAAGGTAAATCCCAACCCATCACATATGCCGTTTTCTTTGATAGTCAGGGTATGGTAGAAGAATCACATATTATAAAATATCGCGAACCCATTGGTGGAGAAGTCTCGAACCAATATTGGTTGAATCAGTTTTTTGGTAAATCATGGGAATCAGACTATAAAGTTGGGTCCGATATTGATGGGATCAGCGGCGCTACCATCTCTGTAAATGCTGTGACTCGAGGGATTTATCGTAGTACAATTATTGTTGAATATCTATTAATACAGAAACATGAATAATTCCCTCCCTCGATTATTTGAATTACCAGAAAAGGTTCGGTATTTCTTTGCTGCATTTTTGTTAGTATTAACCATTGGTGTGTCTATTGGATTGGTTTATGTAAACCGAACCACCGCTATGACAGCAGATGGGACTACCGAACATTATGCCGGTTCGACTTTGGGAGATGAATTGGATATTCCTGATAAATACCCCAAAGAGATAGAAGGCATGTTACTCACAACGCATACACATTTGATATCTTTCTCCTTCATCTTCTTTTTTCTGGGCGCATTTTTCTATATGAATTCCATTGTTACAAATGGATGGAAAACGTTTCTTATGATTGAGCCATTTGTTTCTGTACTTGGCACATTTGGATCTATTTGGGGAATCCGTTATTATTCTCCTTCATTCAGTATAGTTACATTAGTTTTTGGAATATTGACTTATCTATCATTTTATTTAATTGTTGCGGTTTGCCTATATGACCTTCTCCTTAAGAAGGATTGACTTTTCTCTGGGCTCCCAGGATTTTCTTTAATCACCTCAAGCCCTTGTCTTAAAAAAAATAACTATAAGAATTATTGAGTTAATCCAGATGTTGTTTTAATTTTCGACTTAGAATTCGAATATTAAACTATAATTTTAATTATGCCTGTTTCCCAAAGACAACTAGAAGAAAGACAAATGCGCCAGGATCGTATTCTGACTGGAGCCTTGGAAGTCTTTAAATCTAAGGGACTGGAAGGGGCAACCATGGACGAAATCGCCTCTGAATCTGGATTCGGTAAGGCCACGCTCTATTATTATTTTCATTCTAAAGAAGAAGTGTTTGCCGCCATCCTCGAAAACGGTTGGAAAGATTTATGGGCGAGTTTGGAACCTGTAATAGCAGGTGATGAAAGTCCACGGAAAACTTTTAGTAATGTATTGTTAAAAATTGCGGAAAATGCAAGAAATCGTCCTGGCCTTTTCGAATTTTTATTCAATGCACCTAAAGTAATCACGTTTGAAGAGCAGCCATGGAAACGATATCAAAATAGAATGTATGGTACAATCCAAGGTCTGTTGGATGATGGAATAAAAGCAGGTGAATTTCCCCAAATTAATCCACAACTTTTGTTTAAAGCCATGGGCGGACTTTTTATGGGACTCGTACTTATGGGCGACCGAAAAGAACCCGTGTCAGAAAAAGATGTAGAAGAACTGTTGAATCAATTAATTACAGATCCAACTCAAAAATAATGTTCCGACGATCTCTAATTACTTTACCTTTTATTTTATCTTTTGCTTTTGGTGGTGCATTGACAGGAACTGTGAAAAACAATGCCAATGGAAAATCAATTCCCAACGCCAATATTTATATTGTGGAAATAAAACAGGGGACAGTCACTAACCCATATGGCTATTTTGAAATAGATCTGCCCAACGGTTCATACACAATCCAGATTACGAATATCGGTTTTAAATCCTATTCATCAGAGATCGCTGTTGCAGGTCAACCGGTTGAATTAAATGTTGAACTTGAGTCTACCATCCTTGAATTCGGTGAAATTTCTGTTGAAGGATTATTTACCACTCGCCTTGGATATGAATCGGTAGATGTATTGTCCGGTGAAAAGATTAAATCTATGGAAAAAGAATCGGTCTCAGATGTTTTACGGATGTTGCCAAGTGTGGACGTCCAATTTGCCCATCCCAATGGTCGTAACGCAAATTTATCAATCCGTGGCTCATCAGATTATAAACCCGGTGGTTACAATAATCGGGTGCTCCTCCTCCTGGATGGCTTTCCTATTCAAATTCCGAATAGTGGGGCTCCGGATTGGAATTCATTACCACTTGAAAGCATTCAGCGAATCGAAGTGGATAACAGCCCGGCCTCGGCTCAATATGGACATAATTCCATGGGCGGTGTCATTAACCTGATTACAGATTATAATGGTAAAGATCAGTCCACAAAGATAAAACTGGGCGGCGGCACATTTACCACGGCTCAAACATCTTTAACTCATCATGTTCAAAAAGGGAATTGGATATTGGGTGTGAATGGTATGGCGAGAACATCCGAGGGGCATCGTTTCAATGCCGATGATCAAACTAACCGAATCCGCTCTTATTTAAAATATGCTGATCAAAAAGGGCGGACCTATCGCTTGAGCCATATTCTATCTTATTCGGATATTGGCCATCCAGGATTTGCGAGTACACCATCCAATCGTCGTTCGGAAAGGACATCTCATTATCTCCAGGGACATGGTTTTTATCCTATCGGTGCAGGCGTTTCCATGTCTCATTCACTTTTCCTGAATAAGTTTGACACTCGCTATTATGATAAAGATGGAGTTCCTGATGAAAAGGCAGTGGGTGAACGATTGTATGATGACATAACCGTGGGGTTCCGGTCTGAAATGCTTATAACTAGATGGGAACGGTGGATCATTATGGCAGGATCTGATTTGGATTTTAGCCGTTCAAAAGTCACGGTTTTTAATCCGATCTATGAGTCGCCAAGCCAGTTCTCATTCGGTTCATTTATTCAGTCAAAATATTTTATTGGCAACGGCTGGAGTATGGGTTCTGGATTCCGATATGACATCCGGAAGGTAGACCCCAGCAACAATTTTAAAAAGCGTGAATACGCAAACTGGTCACCGAAAATAAATCTCATGTACACCATGAAAGGGAAGCGTGCCTTCACATTGGCTTACAGTGAAGGGTTTCGTGCGCCGTCTTTGTCGGAATTATACCTGAAGCATACAAGTAGTTATGGACTCACCCAGCAGGGAAATCCGAATGTTCTACCGGAACGGGTTCGTGCTATGGAAATCTCCTATGAACACCCCCATTCAGAATCCTGGTTTTGGAGCATTGCCACATTTGTGAATAAATATGAAAACATGATCGATTTTGTCTACAGTTTGCCCATCAAGGCCGTGAACCGGGAAGGCATCACTGGCAAAGGTTTAGAATACCAGTTCAACTGGACACCGATAGAATCTTTTTCATTTTCCGGTCACTATGAATATTTGGATATGAAAGACCGGGGAGGTGATCCCATCCTGTATCGATCTAAGCATAAAGGACAAGTCTCTATGTCTCTAAAATCCAATTTGGCAGACATTCGCTTTTCAATCCGCATTTGGAGCGACCAACAATACGACGATTTTTTGAGCCATGATTATGTGGTGGATGGAGACAAGATCATTTTCCCCGTAGAGACGCTGCCTGCCCAAGCCATCCCTGAAATAATTTTAAGTAAACAAATCAAATCTTACAAAGTCTCTTTTAAAATTTCGAATCTTCTCGATGCAGAATATGAGTTGATTCAAGACTATCCCATGCCGGGACGAACCTGGCATGGCACTTTAACCAAATCCCTGTAATGAAAGAGGACCTATAATGAAAATCATGAAAAACCTGCTCATTTTATCGTTCACTCCCGTAATGTTAATTATGACGGCATGTGAAGATGAAAAAACTGAACCGCTCCCAGAAAGTGCAACTATTTCTGGAACAATTACCTTCTCTGGTGATTTGCCAAGCACAGGAACCGTTTATCTTTCCATTCAAAACACGTGGTATCCTGTTGATGCGCCTTATGCAACAACAACTATTTCAGAGTCTGATGTGACCGCTAATGTTTATGCTTATTCATTCACTGAAGTGGCATTTGGCACCTATGCTTCTATTTCAGTTTCCTGGGAAGATCCAGATGATACAAATCCGGCAACCAACCAGCACATTATAGGTGTTTACGGTGGAACGGCAGCTGCTTATTTTGCGGATGCGGACAGCATTATTGTCTCAGAAGATATTTATGAATTAACAGGTTTGGATTTTGGTGCTGATTTCGGTTTAGTTCAACCATAAATCATTTATTCATTTAAACTGTTCGCCAAGAAGAGACTGATTTAAAATGAAATACCATTATGTATCGCTGCTCTTAATTTTACAACTTCACAATTATGGATGTAGTCAAAAATTAAAATATTCTACTCATCTCATACAAGATGGTGAAGATCATTTTAAAAATCTTCGACAGTTAACTTTCTCAGGTGAAAATGCAGAGGCGTATTTCAGTGCGGATGGAAAAAAACTGATTTTCCAGGCTCATGATGGAGACAGCCTTTGTGATCAAATCTATATCATGGATATTGCTTCAGGATCAGCTGAAATGGTTTCAACGGGTAATGGAGTTACTACTTGTAGTTTTTTTCAATATCCGGATGATGACGCCATCATTTACGCTTCTACCCATATGTCTGATTCGGACTGTCCGCCAAAACCGGATTTTAGCATGGGTTATATTTGGAAGCTTTACCCCGGGTTCGATATTTTTAGCGCTTCAAAAAATGGTAATAACCTGAAGAGACTGACTAATGCACCTGGGTATGATGCTGAAGCAGTATATTCTTTTGATGGCCAAAAAATCATTTACACATCTCTTTCAACAGGAGACTTGGAACTGTGGACTATGAACCCGGATGGTACTGGGAAAAAGCAGTTGACAGAGAGATTAGGTTATGATGGAGGCGCATTTTACAACTCTGATGGTTCAAAAATAGTTTGGCGTGCATATTATCCGGAGTCAGAAAAGGAAATTTCAGACTACGAAACCTTGCTTGCGGCAAATGCAATTCGCCCAATGGCGTTACAAATTTGGACTATGAATTCTGATGGAACGAATAAAAAACAGATAACAGATAATGGCGCTGCAAATTTTGGTCCGTTCTTTCACCCCAATGGAAAGAAAATAATATTTTCTTCCAACGTTCATGATAAAAAGGGCCGGGATTTTGATCTTTATACAATAAATGTAGATGGTACTGGCCTAGAAAGAATTACCCACTTTGATGGCTTTGATGGTTTTCCCATGTTCAGTCCAGATGGGAAATACTTAGTTTTGGCTTCAAATCGCAATCAGAAAAAAACAGGTGACACCAATATTTTTATCTGTGAATGGGTAGAATAAAGCCTTCTATCGATTAGGATAGTTTTTATCCCCGCATCCATTTTGCTGCTGCCCAGCCAATAAGAATAAATATCCCTAACATAAGCCAGTTGTCCGTATTGCCGTAAGTGGTTACCGGGAAGTGACTACTGATCATTATAAAAATTACGGGAATAGACATATAGGTATTATGTTTTGAGCAATTCTTTGCTTTTGCACCCAATAACATATCCGGTTGTTGATCATTTTCTACAGCGGTAATCATTTTTCGTTGTGCAGGCAGAATAATCATCCAAACATTGGCCGCCATGATGGTACCAAATAATGCGCCAATATGAAACATGGCAGCACGTGAGCTGAATATTTGATCCATTCCAAGGAATAAACCAATAATGAGTAGAAAAGAAATCGTTGAACCGACATACTCATTTTTTCCCAGTGGCGATGACCATAATAAACGATAAAAACCGAAGCCAAGCACCAATACACTGATCCCAATCAAACTTGCTGTTAACTCACTCATTTCTGAATCCGGTTCAAGCATAAGTCCGCCCATATAATAGACAATAATAAGTAGAAAAAATCCACTCAATAATGTTAATGCAGATTCCCATTTAAACCAGTGGAGTGTGCGGGGCATTACTATTGGCTTGGTTTGTTTTTCAACTAAATAGAATCCGCCTCCATGGACCATCCACAGTTGACCAGATACATTGTCACCTGCATCTGCATCAACTTCCAATGGGAGTATTCGTTCCATCCAGTTAAATAGATAGGTCTGTCCAATCCAGCTGATTCCTGCAATAATGTGAAACCAACGGAACGCCAAATTCAGGTATTCAGAAATTGTATATGTATACCACTCCATTTTTTAACTTCCCCTGTAAGTGGAATAACCAAATCGGCTCAATAATAAAGGGACATGATAGTTGCGATTTGTATCTGTAATGTTAAAAGTAATGGGAATTGTAGAGTAGAAACTATCCGGTTCAAAGTAAGATGAAACATCAAACGTTAAGCGATAAGTCCCTGAAGAAACCTGTTCATTATCATTCAAAATATTATCAATTCGACCATCATCATTTGTTGTGCCATTTCCAATGGTTTTCCATGAATCAGGATTATCTAATTTTTCCAGAACAGCAGGAATATGTTTTGCCGGTGTTCCTTGAACTAAATCCAAAACGTGGGTTGTAATTTGATATGTCATGATTGCCTCCCTTCTAAAATCTTTTTAAAGGATCGTGTTCGAATCTCATCCAAAGTGAGTCCCGTTTTTTCTACATCTTTCTCTAAAATAGCGCCACAACTAATGCCTTGAAGAAAATAATTCAATAGTGCTTGTCCTGTGGCTGCATCATCAAAAACATCACCTATTAATGTTGCTTGAGCAGCTTTACCCATAAATGATTTTAATCTGACTGATTGTGAAGATAATCCTTCAAGAAAAAAAGAATATACTGCCGCATAGCGCAAGGGCAGGTGGCTTGGATGTAAATCCCAGCCTTGATAATAACCATGTTTTAGGGAATGGAATACGTTATTAAAATTTAATCGCCACGCATTATGAACGACCATTTTGTTTTCTTCTAATTGACTATCTGTTAATGGATTTCCATCGGTGGGGCGATGGGGTCCCACGGGCATAATATTGGTTGCACCATCAGAAAGTCGTACACCAGTTCCACCCAACGCAACCTGCATCATATGCCGTGCAAAATCGCAATTTGGATGAGTTAAACTTTGATACTCAGCGGTAATATTAGTGGATGCTGTATAATCATAGACACCAAAATGGGCGCCGGTACATCTTCCATCGGACGCTTTTACCAATGATGGTAATGCTGAATTTCCATTATTATCCAAAATGGATTGTGGTGTTTCAATCATTAATTCTAACTTGAGTGACTCCGAAGCCAATTCTGTTTTTTCTTCTAATATTTCAAATAATTGAACAATGGCTGTAACATGTTCTGGGATGGTGACTTTTGGAATGGTGACTACAAAATTATTGGGTAGAATTCCGCTCGTTTTTTCTGAAAGGGTAGAGACAAATATATCCAATGTTCGAATGGCTCTATTCTTTTGTTCTTCCGTTAATGGTTTTATTCGGATTCCGATAAAGGGGGGGAGTGAATTTGAAGCCATACCTTTGGCCACTTCTTTAGCAGCTGAAATCGCATGATTATCTTCTTCTTCATCAGGTCGATTTCCATATCCATCTTCAAAGTCAATTCGAAAATCTTCTACAGCTTCTCTTGATAATTTTTCTAAAATACGTTGATATACTGTATAAGCAAAATAAGCACCATGTTCTTCTTTCCTTGTGGATGATTCACTTGCGAAATAATCTTCAAGGTCAGAAATGTCTGCTTGAGAATTTGGGATTAGATCATGCCCTTTTAGCTGAAGAATCTTTGCAAATTCCACAAAATTTGGCGCATATGTATTCATATGACTTGTAGCGCCAATGCCCATTTTTAGTGCAGTTCCTTCTTTAAAAATATGTGCACCACCATATACAGTATGGACAGGTTGCCTTTCCGGTGATACACCAGGGTAATTTTCACTAAAAAGGGTATTTGCTGTTTTAAGGTAATTATTAATATTACCAATAGTATCGGGAGTAAATGATGATGTCATAATAAAAGTAGTTTCTCTAATCGTAATTTTGTGATTTTATTTTGTTCTTTTGATGCATTTAGCATTTCTGCATTTACATTATTATTTAATCGTATTTTTATCATCGCTAACATTTCATCCGCGGATTTTCCTGTGGCACAGACAATAAAAATAAAACCAAATTTATCTTCGTACAATTGATTTGATTCAGCTAAATTTTTCAAGGTGCTTTCTGAAGCATCATTGACACCTGATTGTTCATTCTCGGATATTGATTTTGTATTATGGAAATTTTTCCGCAAAGATTCAATATTTCCAATTTTTGGATGATGAGTAAATGCTTCTAACCAATCATCAGATGAAAGTGAAAACCAAATTGATTCGGATTTTTTATAGAGATCATCTTTATTTTGGAAGGGACGATTTTGATTCATCTTTATAACCCAATTTGCAGCACCACAGCACAATTCAAATTGTTCATTTGCATCGAAAATTGTTAATGCATTTAAGGATTCAAGCGTCATGATGTTTCACGTCCTAAAATTCTCAATCGACTAACACCACCGTCAGGGTAAATATTAAACCGAATATGGGTGTGAAGTAAAGTCTGACTTAGGCTAAAAACATTTTCTTGATTACCCGCAAGTTTTGAATTGGGTAATATTTCTGTCCAATCAATTTTATTTTTAAGAAACGAATCTTTCTTATTTTTGGGTTCAAAACAGCCTTCAAATGAGCATGAATCTGGAAAATTTCCCTTAAAATGGAGAGTGTCAACTATAACCCGTTCGATGGTGCATGGCGAACCCAGTTTCAAAATTGACCAATCATATCCAGGCCCGCGTCGTCGTTTCGTTTCCCATCCGTCACTCATATCAATACCTGTGGTGGGTTTTATTAAATTCCCCATATGGCTAAAATGCATATCGCTACAGGAAATCATTTCGCCACCATTATCAGCCAGTGCAAAATCGATTAATTTATTTTTGTTTTCGTTGGCATGATCTGGATTTCCATATACTCGAAATCTTGCCACACCGCCGTCGGGATAAATATGAAGTCGAAGGTGGGTAAAGGATTGGTCGCTCGAAATGTCAAATTTATTTTGCGAATCTCCCTGAAGTTCAACGTTGGATAAAATTTCAATCCATTCATCATTTTCAATAATTTCATCTAATCCAGAAAATTTTGGCATATTACATGCATCCACGGATGCGTGAGATGGGAAATTCCCAACAAAGTGATTGGTATCAATATCTACTTCAGAAATAATACCTGATTTTCCCAATCGTAGGATGCACCAATCATGTCCTTCAATTCGTTTTCGACGGGATTCCCATCCATCCATCCATTTGCCGTGATTTGTATATTTATCTTCAATAAATATGCCGCGACCTGGTTTAAGTAAGTTTTCTTTGGGTGCAAAAAAGTCGTCGCTGGTCAATAAGGTACGACCACCATTTGATTCTAGAGCGAGATCAATCAATGTATTATCCATTATTATTTAAAATTATTTTTCCTGTTGGATTTCCTAAAAATTCTCCATTTTCATATACCTTTTGTCCCCGAAGAAAAGTTGCATTTACAACACCATAAAGCGATTCACCTTCGTAGGGCGTTAATTTATTTTTGTGATGAATGGCTTCTTTTTGAATCATGTATTTTTGGTCCGGATTCCAACATACTAAATCGGCATCAAACTCGGGAGAAATATGACCTTTATGTTGATCCTTGCCAATGAATTTTGCGGGCGCCGTACTCATCCAATGAATGAGCTGATCTATAGAAAACCCGCGCGCTTTACATTCGGTCCATATTATGGGAAGTGTAAACTGAATGGATGAAATGCCGCCCCATGCTTTTTCAAAATCTCCTGCTTCCATATTCTTCATTTCTGCTGTGCAGGGTGAGTGGTCAGACGTAATAAAATTAATCATCCCTTTTTCTAACCCGCGCCAGAGATTTTCTCTGTTTTTAGCTTCCCAAATGGGCGGGGCACATTTAAATCGTGTATCACCATCAGAAATATTTTCGGATGCAAAATGAAGGTAATGGGGGCATGTTTCAACAGAAATGGGATAGCCATCATTCCGCGTTTGAGCAATTTCAGATAAAATATCAGCGGACGATAGATGCACAATATGAATTCGCACATCAAATTCTTTACTCAACTGAATGAGTAATCTAATTGCATTATTTTCCCAAGATTTTGGTCTGGAATTTTGAAAACTTTTATAGGATTTATTATTTTCAGACTTGATTCCGCCATTTTCCAGTTCTGCATGAACCAAAACAGGAATCCCTTTTTTAGATAAAATGGGCAATGTTTCTCGAAGGTGATGCTCTAATATATTTGGAAATTCGTCAATACCGGAATGACTCAAAAATGCTTTAAATCCCAACACACCCGCATCGGCCAACGGTTCTATATTTTGAATATTATCGGGAATGATACCGCCATAAAATCCACAGTCGATCCAAAGTTGATCTTTTGTTGCTTCTATTTTTTGATGTAATGCGTCAACGGTTGTTGTGACAGGAATGCAATTTAGAGGCATATCCACAAGGGTTGTAATGCCCCCGGCCGCCGCCGCTTTTGTGGCAGTTTCAAATCCTTCCCAATCGGTTCTTCCTGGCTCATTTATATGGACGTGTGTGTCAACAAGCCCCGGCATGACTACATGATTCCCCATATCTTCAACGGGACAATTAGAAGGAATTTCTGAAATAGAAATAATATCTAAAATCTTTTCACCATGGATTAAAATAGCCGCCGCTCTTTCTCCTTGTGGCGTGATCACACGTTGACTGGTGATTGCAAAGTCTGGTGTTGGTATCATTTTAGTTAGAATTCTCGTCTCTAAATTGTAGTAACTGTGCTGCAATACTGATGGCAATTTCTTCCGGTGTATTGCTTACCATAGGTAGTCCAACCGGCGCTGTGATCCGAGAAAGTTGTTGATCATCAATACCTTCTGCTTTCAATCGTTTTTTGATTTCGGATATTTTATTTTCACTTCCCATTACCCCAATAAAAGGGAACGGATTATCTAATACACCCAATAAACCGCGAACATCGGATGCCACATCGGTTGTCATAATGACAATATTTGTTTTTTCCGGTAAATTTATTTGAGGCGCTGCTTTTTTATAATCATCTATAATTTGACGTGAGACGGCAAAATTGTTATGGTCTAAAGTAGAAATATTTCCCCGTGTATCAAATGCGACCACATCATATCCCAGATTATTCATGACTCGAGATAATGCCAATGAACAGTGACCGCCCCCAATAATGGCAATCCGATTAAAGTTTTTTAGTTGTTCTTGATAGTGCCAATTATTTTCACTTTGTGTAAAGCAGTATTGGGAATCATGATTTTGAAGTTTTTGCTTTTGAAGAGATAACCCTTCTAAATAAATGGAAAGAATAGCGGGTTGACTTTCTGATAAGACTTGAACCATTTTATCTACAGTTTTCCTGTCTTTTTCAGGTTCACATACATAATACAGATTGGTTTGTTTTCCAGCACAAATCATTCCCGATTGTTCACCCGATCCAAATTTATTATGGTTAAGTGTGTGAATTTCTGGGGTGAAATTTTCATTTAATAAAATTTCCTGTGCTCGATTTACCAATTCATATTCCATGGTACCGCCACCAATTGTTCCCATCATTTCTTTATTTTCTGTTACCAATAATTTGGCACCTGTTGTACCGGGTGAATGAATGGTATGATCAACAACCATGGCTAAAAAGACTTTCTGTTCTTTCTTTAAAAAAGATAAAACTTTTTTCCAGTAGGAGATCGTTTTCATTCAAAATCTAAAGAGCCATGTAATCCCATTAATACTTTTTCATGGGTAAAAGGTGCATCAAAGGTGGATGTGAAATTTGGATTAAATGATTTTATTGCATTATCAATAGCAAAATAAGCACCGATGCCATACATTAATGGTGGTTCACCCACTGCTTTAGATTTTAGGATTGCCATGTCAGTTCCTTCTGTATCCAAAGGTTCAATTGTAACTGTTTTTGGTACTGAATAAATATCTGGAATTTTATATGTGGATAATGTATTGGACATTAATTGACCTTCGTCATTATAATGGATCTCCTCCATGGTCATCCATCCCATACCTTGTATTAGTCCACCTTCAACTTGACCAAAGTCTACATCTGGATTCATTGTTTTTCCAAAATCATGAACAATCTTTACTGCGTCAAATTCATAAGTACCTCGAATACAATCAAGGGTTACCTGAGCCAGAGCCAAGCCATAAACATGATAAGCAAAAGGATGTCCCTTTTCTTTATTCATATCAAAGTTGATGGTTGGCGTGGCATAATGTCCATTTTCTGTTAAACAAATGCGTTTTAAAAAGGCTATCATCACTAGTTGGTCCCAAGTTAATTTTGTCTTGTTTCCATTCGTATAAACCATTCCATCTTTTAGAATAACATCCGTGCATGAAACATTCAGATGATCAGCAGCGCAGGTTGTTAATCGTTCTAATAATACATTGCAGGCTTTTTGCAGTGCCTTCCCATTTAAATCGGCAGTGGAACTGGCTGCAGAAGGAGACGTATTTGCAACTCTAGTGGTATTAGTTGATTCCAGTTTTATACATTTTGAATCAATAGAGAAAATTTGTGCTGCAATCTGTAGCATTTTTGTATTGACACCCTGTCCCATTTCAACAGCACCAGTACTAATACCGACACTGCCGTCTGTATAAATATGAACCAGTGCCCGTGCTTGGTTCATGGGTGTTTTTGTAAAGGATATTCCAAACGTCACGGGCATCAAGGAGAACCCTTTTTTCACATCCGTGTGACTTGAATTGAATTCATCGATTTCCTTTTCAATGGATCCAATATCAAATTTTGATTCCATCTCGTGCCAAATGGAATTCAATTCCACTCCATCTGCAATTTGACCATAGGGAAATTCATTCCCATTTTTGAGTAGATTTAATTTTTGTAATTCATGGGTAGGGATGCCCAACTCTTTCGCTGCGTGGGATAGCGCAGATTCAATAACAAACATACCCTGTGGCCCACCAAATCCACGGAAGGCCGTGTTTGGCGGTAGATTCGTTTTACAGGAGTAAGCCGTCATTTTCACATTGGGAATAAAGTAAGAATTGGTCCCGTGGAATAGAGTTCTTTCCATGACGGCAGGGGATAAGTCAGCCGCCGCGCCAGCATTTTGATAGAAAGTCGTCTCATAAGCTATAATTTTTAAATCTTTAGAAAATCCAATTTTATAATCTGAACTGTATGGATGCCTTTTGCCCGTCATTCGCATATCGTCCAACCGGCTTAAAACCACTTTCACAGGTAAATTCAGAATGGATACACCCAGCGCCGCCATTACGGCCCATGGCGTTGCTTGATCTTCTTTGCCGCCAAAACCGCCACCGATTCGAATAACATCCACTTCAATTTTATGCATACCAATGCCCAATACATTTGCAGTAGTACGTTGCACAACTGTTGGCCCTTGTGTGGAAGATGAAATCCGAATATGTCCATTTTCCATGGGAATCGCATAGGCGCCCTGGGTTTCAATATATAAATGCTCTTGCCCATTCGAATCCGCTTGCCCTTCAAAAATATGAGCACAATTTTCCCAGGAATTTTCCGTATCACCTAATTCAAATGTTCGGGGTGGAATAATTAATTCATCCTTTTGTTGTGCTTCTCGCGGGTCAACAATAACATCCTTTTTGGAAATCTCAATTTCGATCAATTTCCGTGCTTCAAATGCAATTTGATCTGATTCGGCGATAATAAGTGCAATTGGTTGACCAACAAAATGGACTTCAGTGGATGCGAATAATTGTTCATCGAGTATAATGCCGCCAATTTGATTTTGTCCAGGAATATCTTCATGGGTAATAATTCTTATAACACCTGGGGTCTCGAGTGCTTTTGTATAATCAATAGATGTAATGGTGCCGTGTGCCACGGGTGAATCAAATACCACCCCAAACTGGGTGCCTTGAATAATGGGAATATCATCCAAGTAAATTGATTTCCCCGTTACATGACCTTTGGAATCAATGTTTTTCATATGAATGAATCCAAAGTGAATTGATTTGGGAAAAGTGTAATAAAATGGGCGCAAAAAAGTTGACGGAGTAATAATCGTTTATAATTGGCAGATCCCCGAACATCACTAATGGGATTGATTTCTGTCTGAATTATTTCATGGGCAGATTGAACTGTTTCAGGCAAAAGTGCCTTGTTCAAAAGGAAGTCACATGTTTCGCCCAAGTACATTGGAATGGGGCCTACACCGCCGGCTGAAAGATGTGCCTGCGTTATGACATTTTTGGAAATGGTGATTTGAAAAGCGGTATTCACACTGGCAATATCAAGGTGAATCCTTTTGCTTACTTTTTCAAAATTATAATGACTATTTTGTGTTGGCAGTTTAAACGAAATTGTGGAAACAATTTCATCAGATGATTTATCCAGATCTTTATATCCTTTGTAAAAATCTTTCAAGTAAATAGATCTGTTTTGGCCATTTTTTGTCAATTTTATTTTGGCGTTCAGTGCCAGAAAAAATGCAGTGAAATCACCGATAGGTGATGCATTTACAAAGTTGCCACCAATAGTGGCCATATTGCGGATAGGAGATGATGCCAACAATTTTAAATGGTCTTTGAGCCGTGGGAAGGCAGATTGAAAACTGTCCGATTCCAATAAGTCCGTTGCCGTTATTCCAGCACCCAATGTACAAACACCGTTTTCAATTTCAATACAACATAGATTAGGCGTATTTGAAATTAAATCCACATTTTTATCAATTAATTGGGCATGTTTTTGGACGTAAAGGTCGGTGCCGCCACCGACAAGTGTTTTATTTTTGGGGTTAATATTTACTGGTGGTAATGCATTCAACATTTCTGGAATTTGGGCGAAATATGATGGGATAAATTGTTGTGCAATTAACCAATCCAGGGTTTCATTTTGGTTTTTATCAGAAAGTGATTCAGTGATATGTTTTGCGACTCTCTCGATAGGTTTGTATCCTGTGCACCGACAAATATTTCCGTCGATTGAAGCAATGGCATCTTTATAGCTCGGCGTTGATTTTGCCAAACAAAACTGGGTGAGTGAAACAACAAACCCCGTTGTACAAAATCCGCATTGAGATCCACTTTCATCCACCATGAATTGTTGGACGGGACTTAAAGAATCCATATTAAGACCTTCTATAGTGACTATATGCTTTCCATGGACATTACCAAGGGGCGTCAGGCAGGAAACTACTTGTCGATAATTCAATTGGCTGTCGATCAATTCGCCAATGAGAACGGTGCATGCACCACAATCACCTTCCCTGCATCCTATTTTTGTCCCCATAAGTGATTTCTCATACCTCACAAAATCAAGAAGCAAAGAACCAGTTGGTTGATCCGTTTTTATAGGTTTATTATTAAGAATAAATTCAATCATTAATACTCTATTTTATCTTCACATTTTTGCCATTGTATAAAGGCGGACTGTGCTTCATTTCTCAATAATTGAATCGTTGGTAGTTTGCGTTCATTCAAAGAAATATCCAACTCATCATAGATGAAGTTGTCGTCAAAATTGATTTCTGCTGCATCTTCTTTTGAATTTCCAAAATAGATCGCATTAGGTCTTGCCCAATAAATAGCGCCTAAACACATGGGGCACGGTTCGCAACTGCAATATATTTCACAATCGTCTAACTGAAATGAATCCAGTTTTTCACATGCATTTCGAATAGCGATTATTTCGGCATGAGCCGTTGGATCATTGGATTTTGTCACTTCATTCACGGCGGTTGCAATGATTTTTCCATTCTTAACAATGACCGCACCAAAAGGTCCGCCTTTTCCTGATTGTACATTTTCCATGGATAAGCGAATAGCTTCTCGCATGAATTTCTTTTGTTGATCAATACTCATTTTTAATTTTTCTGATAATAGGTATCAACTTGGTGAATCAATTTTTCTTTTTCCCTATCATCTAGAAAACTGGCTTTAAAACTGTTTTTAGCGAGCTGAGTAATGTGCTTCTTGGTAAGATTTAAGGCAGAAGCTATTTGGGTGTAATTCTCATTCATGTATCCACCAAAATATGCCGGATCATCTGAATTTATCGTAACCACTAATCCTGCTTCCATTAATTTCAATAAAGGATGATCTTTCAAATCATTTACAACTTTTAATTCAAGATTAGATAATGGGCAAACCGTTAAGGGGATTTGTGTTTCAATAAGATACTTAATCAATTGTTTATCATCAAGAGAACGATTACCATGGTCAATTCTGGATACATTCAAAAGATTAATTGCTTCCCATACATATTCGGCCGGGCCTTCTTCTCCTGCATGGGCCACTGTGATGAATCCTTCATCTCTTGCCTTAGAAAAAACACGCTGAAACTTTGATGGCGGATGTCCCAATTCAGATGAATCTAATCCCACCCCAGCGATCCAGTTTTTATACGGCAATGCTTGGTTCAATGTTTCAAATGCGGCTGCTTCATCCAAGTGCCGTAAAAAGCACATGATTAATTTCGAACTGATTCCCAGTTTTTCTTTACCATCGTCTAATGCACTGCGTATGCCTTGGATGACGGTATCAAATGAAAGGCCACGATCGGTATGTGTTTGCGGATCAAAAAATATTTCTGTATGGATTAGGTTTTGTTCGTGAGCTTTGGTGAGATATGCCCAGGTTAAATCATAAAAATCTTGGACTTGTAAGAGCACGCTAGCTCCCGCATAATAAATATCCAAGAATTCCTGAAGATTATTGAAACTGTAGGCTTTTTTTAATTCATCTATCGATTTATAGTTTATAGAAATATTATTCCGGCGAGCAATTTCGAACATAAGCTCAGGTTCAAAAGTGCCTTCAATATAATTATTTAATTGAGTATGATTCACGTGAGTTTTTTTACTAGAATGAATCACAAATTTAAGGTAGGAGATATAATTATTGCTGGGTTTTCTACCGATATAAAAAATTAAGAGTGGCCCGGGCCGGAATCGAACCAGCGACACAAGGATTTTCAGTCCTCTGCTCTACCAACTGAGCTACCAGGCCACATAAGGATTGGGAATGCTTTAAAAAAAGCGAGGAAAAATTACCGGAGTGTTTTTCTAAAACAAAAAGAATTAATGTGAAAATCGAGGGAAGACTTAACTCTTGTTTCAAACCTTGTTTTCTTATAGGTTTCCCGGCATTTTTTAGAAGGGTTTCGTTTATCATGTCTCGACGGAAAACATTGGTTCTGGCCACACATAATATTCATAAACAAACTGAGATGAAATTTATTTTATCTAGATTAGGCGTGACTGTCATAGGTTTGGACCAATTTCCGGAGATTAAATCCATTGAAGAAACGGGAACAACGCTCATTGAAAACGCATTAATCAAAGCAAGGACAGTTCATGAATTAACAGGACTTCCATCCCTTGCAGATGACACTGGATTGGAAGTGGATGCATTAAATGGTGCTCCGGGGGTTTATTCTGCAAGATTTGCTGGTGAAGATGCCACCTTTGAAGATAATGTAAATAAAATGCTGATTGCTTTAAAAGGTATTCCTTTTGATAAAAGGAGAGCTAGATTCAGAACAGTGCTAGCTTTTGTAGATTCTGATTCGGAACTCTCTGAGGATGGAGTCATTGAAGGTAGGATCTTAAATAAAGCTCGTGGAAAAGATGGGTTTGGATATGATCCAATTTTCCAACCAAAAAGTTATGATATTACTTTTGCGGAAATGACATCTGAAGAGAAAAATAGGATTAGCCATCGCGCAAGAGCATTAGACAAAATGAAAAAAATATTAAAAACATATTTTGAAAAAGGAGAATTTATCGAATAAAACGATATCAGGTTAATCAAGACTAAACTTGATCTTTTTAAAACAAACTTGTACTTTCTTTTTCCGATTCCTTTTAATCGGTTTATGGGGATTCCTTTCCCTATGGCCCATCTGTGCCCAGGACTCAGATTCCATTATAATCGTGGAATCACATATAATTTTAATTCCTGATTACATTCCGTCATCACCATTCGTTGTGAATCCCTTTCCGAATTTAAAAAAATCACTGGTTCAACCCTTGGACTCAATAAATACACCTTTGGGATTATTGAATTTCCCTTATCAAAATAAAAAAACTGATGTTAAGCTTTCTTGGGATTGGCAAACAATTACCATATCTAAAATTGTTGATGGAAAGCAAGTCCAAATGCCCTTTACAGCTTCTGTTGATTGGTACCTTAAAAAGTTTCACCAACGATCATGGCATAAGAAATTCATAGAAACCATGCAAAAAGAAGCCAAGGGTGATAAAAAAAGTCGCCGGGGCCAGATGATTGAAGTAGTGGGTGTGGATATTGGCAGGCTGGGACGGGCGTCACTCCGAGTAAGTGGGAATGTGAATATTAATGGTAAAATGGTTTTTCAGGATCAAGAATTGGTTCGATCAACCTTGAACCAGACACAAAATACCCACCTTGAATTTGACCAGAAACAAAATCTGAATATACAGGGGAAAATTGGAGATAGAATCACAGTTGCTATGGATCAGGACTCTGAACGTGATTTTGATTGGGAAAATAATATTCGGATCTCCTATGAAGGACACGAAGATGATATTATCCAAAAAGTAGAGGCTGGAAATATTTCTCTTTCTCTTCCATCTACAAAATATGTCACTTTCTCCGGGAAGAATCAGGGGCTTTTTGGAATAAAAGCAATTTCAAAATTAGGCCCTGTGGATATTACCACGATTGCTTCAATTGAAAAGACTAAAAAAGAACAATCTGAATGGGAAGGTGGAGGGCAAAGTAATACACAACAGATTAGAGATGTAGATTGGATAAAAAACAGGTACTTTTTTATTCATCCAATGTTTAGAAATGGATTGGATACAACCCTAAATAACCAAGATGGACAATTAAAATCAGTTTCAATCCCTCCTTTTTATCCAACAAAAGACGGAAGGCATCTCCTTGGAAATATAGTGGTGAAAAACTTTGAATTGTATAAGTCCATTAATACTAATGATGCGAATGCAATGACCGGGATGGCTTACATCGATCCATTAAATGTTGCTGATACGAATTATGTGGATGAGAATGAAGAAGGGAGCTTTATACGGTTGGAGCAAGGAACCAATTATTATGTAAGCCCAGACTTGGGCTTTATCCGAGTCCGTGAAATGGTTTCACAGGATATTTTAGGATGTACATTTGTTCTTGCAGATCGAGAAACAGGTGAAACCGTGTTAGAAGTTGGTACAGGTGCAGATTCTCTTGGGACTAATTTATCACTTATGATGCTAAAGCCCCGAAACAGTTATCCAAATCACTCAACGTGGCCGCTCATGTTCAAAAATGTATACTACCTAGGTACAACTCAGATCAATACAGAAGGATTTGAGATTAAAATTATGAATAAAAATGCCACTCCAGTTTCTGAGAGAGATAAGGCCACAAGTTTACCCTATATTACATTATTTGGATTGGACAGTTTGGATGAAAATGGTCAGCGGAATTATGATGAATTAATCGATTCTGATCCAAATATCATGAATTTGATAGATGGGGAACTTATGTTTCCAACGCTTCATCCTTTTGCATCTTCTGATTCTTTGATCGGGGGAACAAATACAGAACAATTACAGGGACAATTAGGCCCAGGGCTTCTTTATACATCATCATCATCTTCAGAAGTGAATGCCGATCATCGGTGGATGATTGAAGCAGCATATTCGAATCAAAGTTCTACCATTAGTCTTGGCTTTATGCTGGTGGAAGGTAGTGAGGAGGTTATACAAAATGGAGTTACCCTTAAACGGGGATTGGATTATAATATTGATTATTTCTCCGGAACCATCGTTCTTTTAGGAGATGCAGGAAATGACCCAAACGCAAAACTCAAGATCAATTATGATAAACATGAGTTAGTATCCTTTGATAAAAAAACTATTTTTGGAACACGGGCTCAAATGGATCTGGGAAAGAAAAATTCCTTTATTGGTGCCACTGCACTTTATTTTAACCAATCTATCATTAACGAAAAAGTAGAAGTGGGTTATGAGCCTACACGAAATTTTATTTGGGATTTGAATGGTAGGTATGAATGGGATGTAGATGGTGTAACTCGTCTTTTGGATAAACTTCCTGTGATTGAAGCAGAGAAAATGTCATCATTTTCGATTGAAGGGGAAATCGCCCAAGTAATGCCGAATCCAAACTCCATTAACAATCCAGAAACGGGAGATCCTAACGGTGTGGCTTTTATTGACGATTTTGAAGGGAGTAAAAGAACCACATCACCCTCCATTCAAAGGCGATTTTGGAAAGCATCTTCTGCGCCTATTTATTACGATGATATAATGGCATCCTTCGAAGATGAATATTCCCAGCGACATCGAGGGAATTTGCATTGGTTTAATCCTTATGTACCATACCGGACTAGAGAGATTTGGCCTAACCAGTCAACATCACTACGGGCGGGAAATGAAACTACGGATGTGATGGTGTTACGGTATAAGTCAAAAAGACATCAATGGGATATTGATCCTGATTCACTTTGGGTAGGAGTTACCACATCTTTGTATTCTGGAGATTATGATCAAATCCAAAGTAAATTTTTTGAAATATGGGTTAAAGGGAATTCTGGTAGGATACATATTGACTTGGGAAAAATATCAGAAGATATGGATGGTAATGGTAAGCTTAATACAGAAGATAAACCTGCCGCAGGGCTTACATTGGGTAATGGTTTTTTAGAGGATGATGAAGATACTGGTCTTGATGGCTGTTTTGACGAAACAGAAGATGGCTGGGGTGGATGTCTTGAAAGTGGAACTTATAATGACTTTCTTATTTCTGGAGAAACGGACTTAATCAATCCTTCAAGTGATGTTGATTCTAATGACCCCAATGGTGATAATTGGAATTATGACCAAAATAATAATTCGGATTATACTCAAGTAAATGGGACAGAAGGGAATGGTACAGGAAACAGGATCCAGGAAGGTGGGAAATATCCCGATACAGAAGATTTGGATCGTTCTACTTTCTTAGATAAAACAAACGATTATTTCTCAACCCAATTTATGTTGACGGACACTACATATCTTGCTGGCGAAACTGAGAAAAATGGTGCACCAACAGGGTGGCGTCTTTTTCGCGTACCTCTCTCAGATTTTAAACAAGTGAAAAATATTGAATGGAATGAGATCAGGTATGTCCGTCTGGCTATTACTGGATTAGACTCGATTCAAAATCAACTTCAAATAGCTAAAATGGAGATAGTGGGGAATGAATGGCAAGAAAAAGGCATTGTTGGGTTGGATACGGGTTTTGTAGATACATCGGATTTTTTTAATCAGCTACTTGGGAATATTTATGGCAGAGACGATGATGACGATCCCACTTTCCAAGTTGCAGTTGTTAATACTGAGGACAATGCAGACTACATCCCACCCAAAGGTGTAAAAGGAGAATATGATCGGTTGAATGAAATTAGGTCAAAAGAACAATCTCTTGTTTTAAAATTTGATCATCTTCCATCGAAAGCAACAGGAGTCGCCCAAAAAACGCTTTACACCTTAAATGATAATCAAAAACGGAGTTTCATGACCTATGATTTTATGAAAATGTATGTGCATGGAAACAGTCCATGGATCACTTCGTTAGAAACAGATGTGGAAGTCTTTCTTAAATTTGGCTTGGGTGATGCATATTATGAATACACTAAACCTGTATATAATGGATGGGATGAAGAGGAGAAAAGAAATAGTTTTAATATTGATTTAGATTGGCTAACTGCTTTAAAGCAAGCGGATACATCTAAGATTGAAAAATTTCTTGAGACGGATATATTAATGGATTCGGCTGATGTTCGAAAATATTACTTTACGGATAATGCAGGCCAATTAACCGGGGAAAAAGTACAAATTGTTGGTAAACCGGCGTTAAATCGACTTCAATATTTTTCTGTAGGTGTAAAAAATATTGGGGATGAACCTATTACAGGTGAGGTATGGCTTGATGAATTAAGACTCAGTGGGGTGAAGAAAGAAAAAGGGGTGGCCATGCGGATCCAATCCAAATTTAATTTGTCAGATTTAGGGTCGGCAACAGTTGTTTATAGCCGGCAAGATGCAGAATATCACCGATTACAGGAACGAGTTTCAAAAGGAACAAATACTTCAGAAAACCTGAACGTATCAGGGAAAATGGATTTACATCGATTATTACCCAGATCATGGGGAATATCAATTCCGTTGAGTGGATCATTAACCCGGAATCAAAGTCGTCCAAAATATTTTTCGGGTGAGGACATATTAGTTGATCCAACCAATACCCCAGATTCCATAATGACATTGACTGAATCTATTTCATTAAGTACATCATTGAAAAAGACCGGGAAATCAGATAATCAATTATTGAAATATACCGTGGATAAAATTTCTGCAAGTTTCAGCGCATCGCAATCCAAATCATCCGATATAACCTATCAAGAAAAATGGACAGAATCTTACACTGGAAAATTTTCCTATAGTATTCCCTTCGGGCGAAATAATTACATCAAACCATTCAACTGGACAAAAGATGTACCATTTTTGGGAAAATCTATTAGTGATTTCCAGGTTTTTTATACGCCAAGCTCATTTAAAACGGGACTTAATTTGAATGAAAAATTAAACTGGAACCAACCACGCTCCGGTAATCGCAGTCCTGAAACCTACAATTTTGGTTTGAATAGAACTATGAATCTGGATTACAAATTCACAAATGGTTTATCAGCGAAATATGCTTGGAGCGGTCAAAGTAAACTCAATGATTTCAGAGGATACGCGTGGACTGCCCTGCGCGACCTGGATCCAGGTACTGTAACCCAAACTACAGAAAGTTTTAATACGACTTTCAGCCCTGGTATAATGAAATGGTTGAAACCATCATTCAATTATACAGCAAATTTTCGCTGGTCTGATGATTTATCCCGAGAAGGGCAGAATGTAAGCACCCAACTTCGATTCGGAACTAATTTCTCATTAACACCAGTTCAATTAGTTGAATTAATCTATAAACCAAAATCATCTTCAAAAGGGAAAACCGGAGGGAGGTCGCGAGGATCAAGATCAAGGTCTAAAAGTGAGAAAAAACCTGAAGATTCCAAAGATAAGAAATCCAAAAAATCAAATTTGAACCCCCTGAATTTAGTTCATGGCCTATTTAAAAAAATTAATCCAATTTCCGTGAGCTATTCCGAAAATTTGAACCGGTCTGCAAATCAGGTTTTGGGAGAGGTGCCAACTGGGTACAAATTTGGTTGGTTACCAGAACACGGTTTAGAACAATCAGCTGAAGTAGGTAGTAACCTTGGTAATTGGGATCATAAACGAGATGGATCTATTAGAACCGGTTTAAAAATCAGCCGTTCCTTGACTATCAGCACAAATTTTTCTCAAAATTTTACCACCACCCGGTCTAGTACAGGTTTAGAACAACTATCTATGACGAGGGATTATTTTGCCTTTGGGGATCTCCTTGAAGAAGGTCTCCCTTTTCCGGGCTGGAGTTTTCGGATGAGTGGATTGGAAAAGTGGCCTATAATAAAATGGGTGGCCAAATCTGCATCCTTGGAACACAGTTATTCTGGGAAAGAAACGCGATCCTGGCAGTTTGAAGACATCTCCCCTGAGCAAATGAATTTTTATAATTTTGGTACATTCGCTGTAGATTATAAAGATTATGAACGGTCATCAAGAATCAATAGGAATTTTTCACCCCTTATAGGGATGAATATGACCTGGAAAGGAAATATCTCTGTTACTTTCAGGCATAATCGAAATAAATCTTTAGATGAATCTCCAACAGGTTTAACCATTAATAAAGATAATAGTTATACATCAACCGGTACCTACACCCATCGAGGCGGAATAAAATTACCAATCCCATTTTATGGTGATGTGAATCTGAACAATACCATGAGTTTTACCTTAAATTTTGACCTGAATGAGAGCCAAGAAGAACGATCAGGTGACAAAGTGAATTTAGAAGTGGGGTCCTTTTCTGAAAGCTGGAAAACTGGTTTGAGGGTGTCCTATCAATTTTCAACAAAAGTGAGTGGTGGACTTCGTTATGAATATCGTGAAAGTGCTACCAGAACAACTGGTCGAAAAATAGATCGGGATTTTGGATTTGATGTAAATTTGGCAATCTCTGGATAATATGAAAAAAATATTTCCTAATTCTTTATTCCTAACCCTCATCTTTTTAGGGTGCCAATCAAATGTGCCCAATTTTGATGAGGACAATGCGTTTTCCTATTTAGTTGCTCAATGTGATTTTGGCCCGAGAAATCCTGGTTCAGATGGATATTATGCTTGCCTTGATTATTTTATTGCTGAGTTAGATCAATCTGCTAATGAGATTATTTTGCAGGATTTTTCTTATCAAGAACAGCGCTATAACAAACACTATAATGGCGAAAATATTATTGCCCGGTTTAATCCAGATTCAGAATTTCAGACTATTATTTCTGCCCATTGGGATACACGTGCTTGGGCAGATCAAGAAGATTTACGGCAAGACCGAGACAAACCAGTTATTGGGGCAAATGATGGTGCATCGGGCGTGGCAATCCTATTGGAATTAGCAAGAATAATGGCAGAAAATCCTCCCCCCATTGGTGTAAATCTTGTCTTTTTTGATGGTGAAGATCAAGGGGTCCCTGGAGTAAATGAAACCTATTGTCAAGGCTCAAGGTTTTTTGCTAAAAATTTACCCATCCCCCGTCCAGATGAAGCGATAAATCTGGATATGGTTGGCGATAAACAGTTGGTGCTTCCCATTGAAAGATATTCATTGGAATACCACCCTCAACTTGTTCGACATCTTTGGGATCGTGCAAAAGAGATGGGACTCGATGCTTTTATAGGTAGGGTAGATTATGCCATTTACGATGATCATATTCCATTGAATGAAATTGCTGGAATTCCTTCTATTGATTTAATTGATTTCAAATATCCCAATTCCTATGCCAATTTTTGGCATACCCTGAATGATATTCCGGAAAATTGTAGCGAAGAAAGCCTTGGACAGGTGGGAGATCTCATGGTGGATTATATTTATAACAGGGAAGAACAGAACAGAAGCGAAAATTAATGGTCATCAATACTAAATTTCAGGCTATGCGTTTCCACTTCCTCTTCATTTTTGGCATCTTTTTTTTGGCTTGCCCTGACCCTGCTACAGATTCTGACCTAAGTCCAATCTCTAACCAGCAGTTTACGTATCATCAGGATGTAAATCAACTTTACTATGGAGTGGAAGTAGAGGGCAGATACGAAACTCAGGCGTTATCTCAAGTAAAGATTAATTGGTACGCAATAACTAGGAATAATGTACCGGATACTTTGATACTTTATGATGATGGCACCAATGGTGATATTCTCATGGGAGATGGCTTTTATGGTTTAAAGATCACCAATGATTCAACCACAATTCAAAACAGGTTGGGAGATGACTCTGGTTATGTGTATTTGGATTATCTAGCTGTATATGGAACTGAAACGGTAATAGTTTTAGATTCTTTTAGGATCGGGAATCTCATACCTCGGATCGTTTCCATTTCAGCACCAGATACGATTGTTCGCCCTTCGGATGCTACGGTCAGTCTCCATTTGATATCCGCAGAAGTTTTCGATGCAGACGGGCTTGAAACTATTAAGATGGTTGGATTTTCATCCTATCATGTGGATGGTGATTCCATGATGAATAATGGAAATTATCTTTATCTTCATGATGACGGTAGCAATGTGGTCTTGTATGAGCCTGATTTTACTAGTGGCGATTTAATTCAGGGTGATGGAATTTATAGTTTCAGGATTCCAGTATATGGCACTGGATTTTCAGACCCCAGTTTTCAAACCAAACCCGGATCATTTCTCTGGCGCTTCTTAACGCAAGATCAATCTAATGAATATAGCAAAGTGATAGAACATGCAATCCTTATTCAATAGATTATTTCTACTCATAATGCTGTCTATTCCTCTGTATCCCCAGAGTGCCACACCATCGAGGTTTTCCTTTAAAACCGCATTGGAAGATACTTTTTTAACTGAAGGGCTTACTAGCAACGTTGTAGCAGAAATACGAACGATGGGAGATACACTCACATGGTTTGGAACAGGACAAGGCTTAGCTCTTCACGATGGTCACCGTATTTATGCCCATCAAATAACTGCAGAATTATTAGATGATGGTCAAATTACAAATTTGGTTCCGCAGGGCGGAATTCCTGCTATTGCTGTTATGGGCGATACCATGGCCATAGCTTATTCAGGTGACGATGGTTCTATTCAGGTTGGCTATGGATTGACTCTTACATATTCTGCAGAAGACACTTCTGGAATCACATGGACTTACCTCCAGCAGCCCACAGATAATGAAGCAGATACTATAAAACCTTTCGGTGAAGGCTATTTTCGACAGTTACCAGTCACAGTTCCCCAAGCCAATGTAACATATGATGCGCATTTATCCGGCGAATTTTTGTGGACAGCCAGCTGGGCTGGCGGACTTCGAAGATATCATCTAACCAAAAAAGTTTGGGAAAATGTACCTCTGCCTATGGACGATCAAGATTCATTATCTCTATGTGATGGTGAAGGATTCGATGTATCAGCATCAGATAGTAGACCAATTCTGACGGATTATTATTTGAATCCACGCGACCCGGGCGATGGCGGGAATCATAATCACAAAGCATTTTCCGTTATTGTTTTTGGAGATACTATATGGGTGGGGACAGCAAATGGGATCAATAAAGGTATCCTAATCAAAGAAATTGTTGAAACTCAACCCAATGTTTTTGAAATATTAGATTGTATTGAATGGGAACATTATTCTTTCCCAGATGATGGGCTATCCGGGAATTTTGTTGTGGGGCTTGCTAAACAATTCTGGAATGGTCAGATCACAGTTTGGGCTGCATCAATGCATGCAGATTCTCCAGGAGAAATGAGAGGTTTAAGCTATACGCGGGATAATGGTTTATCTTGGTCAACTGCTCTTTTGGGCGAACGGGTGTACAATGTATTTGCAAAAGACTCCCTTGTTTTAGCAGCCACAGCAACCGGACTTTGGAAAAGCCTTGACGGCGAGAATTGGGCAAAATTTCAGGCGGTTACGGATACAACTTTTATGGCACAAAACCAGATATTAACAGATATCGTTTATACGGTAGCCTTAGATGAAAGAGACACCACTCTCAATTTATGGATCGGCACGCCGGATGGAGTTGCTTTGTCTTCTGATATGCACGGCTCCAGTTGGTCTATTTATCAAACTGAATATGATACAACTGAAGTGTATGCCTACCCCAATCCCTTTTCCCCATTTAGCCATAATCAACTAGGGAATGATGGCTACATTCGGTTTCATACCGGAAAGGTGGTTAACACAATTATTGAATTGAATATATTCAATTTTGGGATGGAAAAGGTATACTCGGAAACTTTCGATTTAAATACTTATCGAGGTGCAATCAAATGGAATGGTAGAGACTTGAATGGAATTCATGGAGCAAATGGGGTCTATTTCGCTAGATTAAATTATGCTAATTCTTCATCCCATTCTCCGTCGGATTATTGGACCAAATTTATTATGGTGAAATAATGAGGAAAATTGTTTCATTTCTATTTATTATTTCTATAGTGTTTGCGCAAGATTGGGCTGGGCAATCAGGTGGCTTTTTACGAATGGGCATGACAGCTCGTTCGATGGCTATGGGAGGCGGTTTCACTGCAGAATTGGACCGAAGCTTTGCTGCATTTCATAATCCTGCCTGGACTGCTTTTTTAGTAAAACGTCATTTGGGTAGCTCTTATTCCAATTTATCCTTGGATCGTCGTTTAGCGGCCACAAGTTTTGCTACTTCTTTGCCTCCCACTGCCGGTTTAGGAGTGGCATGGGTCAACTCAGGCGTGACAAATATCCAAGGACGGTACAGTACTGGGATGAAATCATCTCAGATGCAAACAGGTGAAAATGCTATCATGATCACTTTTGCGCAAAGAATTCTCCCCTGGATTTCATTTGGCGCCAATTTCAAGATTCTTCGGCACGATCTTCCCATTACGGAATCAGACCAATTAACCGGTTCCGGTATTGGTTTTGACATTGGGGTTATAATCAAAACGGGGCAATTTAATACCTTTGGTATCATGGTTCAGGATATCAGTTCCAATTACCAATGGGACACGGGAGACGTCTATGCCGAGGGTAGATTGTACAAAGATGAATTTCCCACAATTTACAGGATCGGGTCCCGAACAAATATTAAGGGACTGATTGTAGTAGGCGATATCGGGTTGATTACAAATCATGATACGTTTGTTAGCGTGCTTCCTCGCTTGGGCGTTGAATATGGATTTTTGGACCAATACTATTTCCGCGGAGGCTATGGAAATGGACGGACTGCGTTTGGGCTAGGGTATGAATATGGTTTGTTTAAAGCTCATGATTCACATATAGATTATGCATTCTCCATGGATTGGGCCGCCCAAACAGCCCATACAATCTCTTATGCATTCAGTTTTTAAATTATTTCTGATACTGCTCTTCCCATTATACGGATTGGGAACACAATTTCTGATTCTGCCGACAGACGCGGAAGAATTAAGCATCGGAAGTCACCCAACCATGAGCGGCATATTATCCGTTAACCCTGCCCTTTTTTCTGCATCGCTAAATCACCCGGGCCTTTCAATAAGCCGTGGTATTTGGCTTGGAGATGTTACTTTGACTCACTTAGGATACACTCAGCCAGCAAAAGGGAAAACATTCCACTTTAATGCGAAATATTCCGGATTATCTGATTTGGAATTCAGGGATGCTGTGCCAGTTGATGATGCACTATCAACTTTCTCATCCTATGGTGTTTCCATGAATGGCGGGCTTTCTGTCCAGCGTGAAAAACAGAAATTTGGTATTTCTTTTTCTTATATTTTTATGGGACTCTATACGGAAACAACTTCAGGATTCGGATTAAATTTGGGATACGCTAGAGATATTGTTAAAGGAATGAAATTGGGTATATCTATTCAAAATTTGGGAATAATGTCAAAGCTCTCCGAAGATGTGCCTTCACTTCCAACTCGTATGATTGGTGGAGTTTCCAAGCAAATCATATTTGATAATTATCGAAATACCGTCTATTGTTCCGGAGAATGGAACCAATTAGCGACCACAGGAAAGTTTCATTTTGGAAATAATTTTCGTTGGGATCGAATCAGTCTCATGGGCGGATTTTCCGCATCAGAAAATGTTGTTGAATCTTCGGCTGGTTTTGGTATCAATCTGGGGCAATACGAAATCACCTATGGCATCCAATTTGGTTCCCAAAACTTGGGCACACCCCAAATATTAACTTTTCAATTCCGACTTCCATGAAGAAAAAGAAATCCCGATTTTCTGTCAATTACATTCTGATTGGTATCCTTGTTGTCTTATTAGTTTTCCTGAAGAGAATGGATGATCGTATATCAGAATTGGAAAAAGGGGAAACCGTTGTAGAGAAGGTTGAATTAAAAAAAGAAAAAAAAGCCCCTAAACTAACTCCAATAGTATCTCCATCCACCTTGAGAGGCACAATTGGGATCATCATTGATGATTTTGGGTATCGGAATGATAATGTCTCTGATGGATTTCTAAATTTGGATGTGCCCTTAACATATGCGGTCATTCCCGGCCACGAATACAGCAAATCCTTTGGAGAAAAAGCTGTTGACAGGGGGTTTGAAGTTATCGTTCATATGCCCTTTGAAAACCTTGCTAATAAAGGCGGTGAAGAAAGTTTTGTGTTATCCACATCAATGGATAACGAAACCATCCAAGAGCGAGTGCAGGCTGCCTTGGATGAAATTCCATCTGCCATCGGGATGAATAATCATCAAGGGTCAAAAGCCTCGGCAGATCAGCATGTTATGTCCAACGTGGCGAGAGTGTTGAAGAAAAGGAATCTATTTTTTGTGGATAGTCGGACAACAGCTGAAACTGTAGCTGAATCCACCATGGATGTGTATAAAGTTCCCACAACCAGGCGGAATATTTTTTTAGATAATGAAGATGATGAAGGAAAGATTCATGCACAACTTATTAAATTGGTGGAAAAGTCAGAAGAGTTGGGTGCGGCTGTTGGCATCGGTCATGTTAAACCAAAAACTTTGAAAATATTAAAAAAGTATATTCCTGCATTACAGAAAAAAGGTTACAAATTCGAGTTTGTCTCGAAAATGCTTCATTAAAATAAATGCCCATCCTTTGCAGAGTTACCCGTGGTGATTTGACCGAAAGCATCCACGTTGTTTTTGCGGTTGCTGTTGATGAGACTGGGACTGTATTTTATTCTACCGGTGACCCTTACTATCTCACTTGCATCAGGTCTTCTTTAAAACCTTTTCAGGCTGCAGCTGCTGTAAAAGCTGGTGCTGTTGATTCTGCCGGGTTTTCTGATGCTGAACTAGCCATGATGTGTGCTTCCCATAGCGGAGAGGATATTCATGTGAATACAGTTCATTCTATGCTAAATAAGCTTGGCCTTTCCACTGCCGATCTTGAATGTGGATCTCATTTTCCATCTGATAAAATCACACGTCACAAAATGATAAAAGAAGGAAAATCGGCAGAATCAATTCATAATAATTGCAGCGGAAAACATGCAGGCATGCTGGCATTGGCTAAACATTTAGACCAGGGAATTAAAGGATATATTCAAAAGGGCCATCCAGTACAAAAAGAAATATTTAACCTAGTACACGAATTAACTGGTTTGAAGAATATTCCCACAGAAACAGATGGTTGTTCTGCGCCAACTCCATTTATGACTTTAGAAACAATTGCACGGCTTTTCCAGAAACTGGCGGCGGGTAATAATCAGAAAGTAAGCCGAGTTTTTGATGCAATGTGTGCAAATCCCATTTTAGTGGGTGGAACAAATCGTTTTGATTCTTTATTTATTGAAGCATTAGCGGGGCGCGGCATTACAAAAATTGGTGGTGAATCTGTTCGAGGCATCTCAATAAAAAAACCAAGTGGTGGTAGCGTGGGGATAGCCTTAAAAGTATTGGATGGAAACTTTCGAGCCATGTCCATTGCTACCATGAAATTATTGGAACATTTAGAATTATTAAACCCGGTAGAACTTGAAAAATTAAATAAATTCAGAATGAAAATATTAAGAAATCACAACCAACTTGAAATTGGCCGGATCGAGGCCATTGTAGAAACCTAAATGAGATTATTTATTATTTATTTGTTTAGTCTAACCCTCCATGCATCCACAGCCCGGATTATGACGTATAACTTGCTGAACTTTGAAGATGAGAATGGTCGGGAAGCTAATTTTATTTCTATATTGGATTTTGTGGAACCGGATCTGATTATTGCTGAAGAGGTTGTGGGTCAAACTGGGTTCAGCCATTTTAAGTCTGATGTGCTTGATATTTACGAACCTGATGAATGGACAAGTGCACCTTTTTCCAATCAAAGTGCACAGCAGGATATTGCCCTATATTATAAACATGAACATTTTTCTTTTAGCAGTACATCCACTATTAATACCGCATCTTCATCAGGATTAAGAGATGTAGTAGAATTTGTTATGGTTCATGAATCGTCAGGTATTGAGTTTAATATTTATGGCGTTCATTTAAAGGCAAGTTCTGGAGATCAAAATGCCCAACAAAGATTAGCCGAAACAACCATTTTGAGAGATTACTTAAATACGTTACCTGCAGGTAGTGAATTTATTGTAGCAGGTGATTTTAATATTTATTCTAATAGTTCTTCTTCCGAGCCGGCATTTAATATGCTCACCGGTGATGCTGATAACAACAATGGTAGGTTATTTGATCCTATTGACCGGATTGGCCCTTGGCACAATAATAGTTCTTATTCAGATGTCCACACCCAATCACCTAGAACATCTAGCTTTGGTGGAGGAGCACCGGGAGGTATGGATGATCGTTTTGACTGGCTCTTTGTATCTGCTTCTATCCTAGATGATTCATCAGAAATGCGCTATGTAGAAGATACTTATTGGGCTGTGGGGAATGACGGTAATCATTTCAATGATGCCATTAATGATGGAAATAATTCATCTGTAAGTGATGCCATTGCTGATGCTCTACACGACGCTTCAGATCATTTACCGGTTTATATGGATGTGTGGTTTGATGATCTGGTTTATAATAGTGCAGGGATTGTGATAACAGAGATAATGCCGAATCCTGCCGCTGTATCAGACTCCTATGGCGAATGGTTTGAAATCCACAATACAACAGATTCCACCATTGATATTTTTGGTTGGATGATCAAGGATGGCGGGACTGATAATCACACTTTTTGGAATGCTGATATGTTTATTCCAGTGATATCAGGTGATTATTTTGTTTTCGTCAGGAATGCTGATTCTACATTAAACGGTGGTTTAGTGGCTGATTATGAATACAGCGAGTTTTTGCTTTCAAACAGCGAAGACGAAATTATTTTATTGGATGGTACCGGCGCCATTGTGGATGAGGTTCATTATAACAATTCTTGGGTATTTGGGAGCGGGGAATCCATGGAGATACATGATTTGAACACTGATAATAATGTAAACGAGAATTGGTTTGAAGCTACACTAGCTTATGGTAATGGTGACTTTGGTACACCAGGGTCCTTCTATGATGGAACTGTTTCTGTTGATGATGATAAAGCAATTTTAACGTATTTCCAATTGGCTCCACCTTACCCAAATCCCTTTAATCCAATTACAACCATAAATATTCATGTAGAGATGGAACATGCAACGTCTCTACAAATATTTGACATGAATGGTCGGGTTGTGGAAACATTGATCAACAATGAATTATTGCATCCGGGATATTACAAATTGCAATGGAATGCAAACCAGCACGCCAGTGGAGTTTATTTTATTCAACTCACTAACGGAATATCATCCCAAATCCAAAAAGCCGTCCTCATCAAATAAATGCGTTTTTTATGCAAACTTATTCTTTTATTTAGCTTATTGTTCGGACAAGAAAGATCGCAATATAAAATTCAAACTGCAGCAGATGAATATGATAAATACACATCTGTGGGAAATCTGGGATTGACAATCACCAATTATGGCATTCTTGGAAATGGATGGAATCGAATGGAAGATGGCAGCATTCATCCATCCTGCCAATATAAGCAGCATACTGAAATTGCCCGGGAACAGATTGAACATTTCTCCTATTGCGGACTCTGGGTCGGCGGTATTGTAAATGGCCAGCGAAGGGTGTCAACAGCTATTGTGGATGGTGTATTTGATGCCGGAGATGAGGGCTTTGAATTGTTTGCAAATACTCCCATTACGATCCAATCTTCTATTTCATCCACTACGCAGGATTCCATGGCAAAATATTATTCACCATACGCTATATCACACCAAGATATGATTACCGATTTTAAAGATTATGGTGATTCTTCTGGGGATAATCTTGGAATTCAGGGTCACTCACCTATAGGGCTGGATATTCATTTGGAATCTTATGCTTGGAATTAC
>ENA-OREN01000940-OREN01000940.1-marine-metagenome-genome-assembly--contig:-NODE-940-length-37153-cov-5.858075_pt1 | contig 37153 bp, 36 predicted proteins | sample MGYA00248624_ERZ508555 | MGnify/ENA primary metagenome ERZ508555 (study PRJEB26222, sample SAMN06267773) | marine metagenome | isolation source: Saanich Inlet, British Columbia, Canada | place... | reverse complement strand
GGGGCATGCGGCAGAATCAGACAAGAAATTAATAATACATACAAATTTCGCGAAATACTCACCTTAATTCTTAATTAGTTACTATTATTTAAAAATGAAATTCTAGCTAGATTACAGTTATCTTAAAAGCTAGCAATGTTAAAAGAATAATTTATGAAGTAGAAAATTAGAAAACAAATTGCTTTATTTTCTTGGTATTCCTCAATGCATGAATGCAAGTCTCGAAAAGACCTACTCTATTATAGGCGCCCTCCTTCACACATGTGATAAGTGTGGCATTCATCGCTGGCGCTTCACCCTCTACTACGAATAAACGCCCGCCAACTGCAAGACTTTTCTGGAACTCTTCAGGCAATATTGGTGTGGAACCAGTTAGTACAATAACATCATATGGTCCGTGCTCAGGCCAACCATGGGAAGCATCACCCACTTCTAAAGTGACATTAGTTATCCCATGAGCCTGAAGATTTTGTTCTGCAATTACTTTTAACTCCGGCAAAATCTCAACACTGTAAACATGCCCACCTTTTTTAGCTAATAATGAAGTTAGATAACCGCTACCACTACCTATTTCTAATATTCTGTCAGCCTTTGTGACCTGCAATTCCTGTAAGATACGGGCCTCCATTTTAGGAGCAAGCATCACCTCACCATGCCCCAATGGAATTTCCATGTCTACAAATGCTAAAGTACGATAAGAAGCAGGGACAAATTCCTCTCGCTGCAGCTCAAAAAGCAGCTTGATGACTTCCGGGTCAAGTACATCCCATGTGCGGATTTGTTGTTCTACCATATTAAAACGGGTTTGCTCTAAATTCATATTTATTCCTAAATAAATTCTTATCTCATACTTGCAATTATTCCATATTTCCTTTAGTTTCGCAGCATAAGCTAGGGGTCCACTTCTAGAAACATGGAAGATCGGTGAGAAAGTCCCTTAATACCTGACACGGGTAATGCCGCCGTAGGGAAGCTGGTGCCCACCGCCCATGCTCCTTAAGGCACTTCACAAGGAGTGTTATATGAGTTCCGTAATTTCAGACCCCACAGAATTTTCAAATCAAACTGCTCAAGTAGATGATGCGGCAATAAAGCCTTTACCTAACTCCAAAAAAATATATGTCCAAGGTTCCCGGCCTGATATCCAAGTACCAATGCGAGAAATCAGTCAGTCTGATACACCCTCTAAATCAGGCACAGAAAAAAACCCAAATATATATGTTTACGACACCTCCGGCCCTTATACCGACCCTGAAAAGAAAATTGATATTCGCTCTGGCCTGCCTATGGTACGCGAAAAATGGATAGACGAGCGTGACGACACTGAGATTCTTTCTAAACCAGCTTCTGCTTATGCCAGAGAACGTCATGCTGACCCAAAACTTAAGGAAATGCGTTTTGATCTAAAATGTCGCCCTCGTTGCGGAAAGAGCGGAGCAAATGTGACACAAATGCACTATGCCCGCCTTGGCGTTATTACACCTGAAATGGAGTATATAGCAATACGCGAGAATCAACGCTGTGAAGAATTAATTTCACAGAACCAAGATATACTTACTCGTCAGCACCCAGGAAATAATTTTGGAATGCCGTCACCCAAATTCATTACACCAGAATTTGTACGGGATGAAGTAGCATGTGGTCGCGCAATCATTCCTGCCAATATTAACCACCCAGAATCTGAACCGATGATTATAGGGCGCAACTTTCTTGTAAAAATTAACGCTAACATTGGCAACTCAACACTTGGATCCAGTATCCAGGAAGAAATAGAGAAAATGACATGGGCTATTCGCTGGGGAGGAGACACAGTAATGGACCTCTCCACGGGGAAAAATATCCATGAAACACGCGAATGGATAATTCGTAATAGTCCTGTTCCAATTGGTACTGTTCCCATTTATCAAGCACTAGAAAAAGTAAATGGGAAAGCTGAAGATTTAACCTGGGAGATATTCCGTGACACTTTAATTGAACAAGCCGAGCAGGGAGTTGACTACTTCACCATCCATGCCGGCGTGAGATTAGCCTACGTGCCCATGACTGCTAAACGTATGACCGGCATTGTCTCAAGGGGAGGCTCAATCATGGCCAAATGGTGTCTTTCACATCATAAAGAGAGCTTTCTTTATACACAGTTCGAGGAAATCTGTGAAATTATGAAAGCTTATGATGTAAGTTTTTCTTTAGGAGATGGTCTACGTCCAGGCTCGATCTATGATGCTAATGACGAGGCTCAATTTGCAGAACTTAAGACCCTCGGCGAGTTGACTAAGATTGCTTGGAAACACGATGTACAAGTAATGATAGAAGGGCCAGGGCACGTTCCTATGCACCTCATTAAAGAAAACATGGATCTACAGTTGGAGCATTGCGATGAAGCGCCGTTTTATACTCTGGGCCCACTCACCACAGATATAGCTCCCGGCTATGACCATATTACTTCTGCTATTGGTGCGGCTAATATTGGCTGGTACGGTACAGCAATGCTATGTTATGTCACACCAAAAGAACATCTCGGTCTCCCGGAGAAAAAAGATGTAAAAGATGGAATTATTACCTACAAAATTGCCGCACATGCCGCTGATTTAGCAAAGGGCCACCCAGGATCACAAATCCGTGATAATGCATTATCTAAAGCTCGGTTTGAGTTTCGTTGGGACGATCAGTTTAATCTCAGTCTTGATCCTGATACAGCAAGACAGTTTCATGATGCGACCCTTCCACAGGAAGGGGCTAAACTTGCCCATTTCTGCTCAATGTGTGGACCACATTTTTGTTCAATGAAAATTACCCAAGATGTCCGAGACTATGCAGATAGTATTGGTATAGATGAGGACAAGGCATTAGAAAAAGGTATGAAAGAAAAGTCTATTGAATTTATGAATAAGGGAGCTGAGGTATATAGCAAGAAATAATATTCCTATAGCTATTCTGGCTTCTAAAATTAGTGTAGATTGTTATATCTACCCATAAAAATGAGGACAGTGGAATTGACATAACATCTCTAGCCCGACTGCGCCTTAATTTTCTTGAAAAAAATTATTCCCATTTTAGTTCATTTATGTTTATCCACAGCAAAATTTTTTTCTTAAGATAATCACATGGACCTGACCCTACTGATTAAGGCACTGATCCTCGGTATCGTTGAGGGGCTAACTGAGTTCCTTCCAATTTCTTCTACTGGACACCTTATCCTGGTTGGTGATTTACTTAATTTTAACGATGAAAAGGGTATGGTTTTTTCAATAGTGATTCAACTAGGTGCTATATTAGCTGTCTGCTGGGAATACCGCATCAAAATTAATACTGTATTAGCTGGTATTGGCTCCAATGGAGATTCCAACTATTTTATTTTGAATCTATTTATTGCCTTCTTACCGGCTGCAATTTTGGGCCTATTGTTCATAAGCACCATTAAGCAGTATCTATTCCACCCAATACCAGTTGCAATTGCTTTGATTGTCGGCGGAGTGATAATTTTATGGGCTGAACAAAGAAAACATATCGTAGATGTAGACCAAATAGAAGATATGAATTGGAAACACGCTCTAAAAGTGGGATTAATACAATGCCTTGCATTAATCCCGGGAACCTCCCGCTCTGGGGCCACTATAATTGGTGGGTTACTCTTTGGCTTGTCCCGTAAAGCAGCAACAGAATTTTCTTTCTTCCTAGCAATTCCTATTATGTTCGCTGCTACGTTCTATGATGTTTTTAAACATCGTGAATTTCTACATTTCGATGATATCGGTATGTTTAGTATTGGATTTATTGCTTCATTTATTAGCGCGCTTGTAGCAGTACGTGGATTGTTACGCTTTATTAGCAATCATGATTTCACGATTTTTGCTTGGTATCGTATTATGTTTGGCATAATTATTCTAATTACAGCATATTCTGGACTGATAGAATGGTCCGCGAATTAACCACTATAATACCTTCCGTCTCTTAGAAATTCTAACTTTGCACCCAGGGCAACCCTGCCGCCTTCCATCCCCCTTGGACACCACGATGACCATTTGAGTCTTTATCTCCTTCAAACCCCTCAAGAACATTAAAGCAATTTAAATAGCCTGATTCCATGGCAGCTATGGCAGCTTGATTCGAACGAACACCACTTCGACATATAAACATCACCGGTGATTCTTTGAGTACCTTAAGCGAAAGATGCTTAAAAAAATCAGGGTTGGTCTGCATACTCGGAAAAACCAACCATTCTATTTCAACTGCACCTGGGATTCTCCCTACCCAAGACCATTCTGCTTTTGTCCGCACGTCTACTAATCTTGCGCTAGAGTTTTCCTGCATGAATGTAAGCGCCTCCGTAGGAAGAAGCGCTCCTTCATATGGCAAATCCATTTCTTTGGATCGAAGTTTAGCTCTGTTTAGAATTTCTGTAATTGGTCCCATATTATATTCCAGTAGTTTAAGGATTAAAGAATGTAATGTTATTCCATACTTATTACGAATGTATTAAGAATACTGATAGAAATATTATTCTGCAATAGCTACGGATACCTAGTATGATACCTCGCTATTTTATTTTAAATTATGGAAATAACACCTTACACCATAATATTTAACTTGTTTCAAACGATAATCTTGCTCGTCCTGATATAATCTATGTTTGGCATTTTGCTCATTTCTTATGCTATGTTAAGTTGTAACATCTAGTTTGGAGATAAAAATGGCAGCAGCTGACGTTTTAAAGATGATAAAAGACAACGAAATAAAATTTGTTGACTTACGATTTACTGACACTCGGGGCAAGGAACATCATGTAACTATTCCGGCACATACTTTCGGTATTGATAAATTTGAAGACGGTCACTCGTTTGATGGTTCATCAATTGCTGGATGGAAAGGTATCCAGTCTTCCGATATGCTGTTAGTACCTGACCATGAAACAGCTAACCTTGATCCGTTCATGGACGAACCTACTCTACTACTTACCTGTGATGTAGTTGAGCCCTCAGATGGTCGAGGTTATAGCCGTGATCCACGGTCTCTAGCACACCGGGGTGAGGCTTACCTCAAGTCTACTGGCATTGCTGATATTGCCTATTTTGGCCCAGAGCCTGAATTCTTTGTTTTTGATTCTGTGATCTGGAATACAGACCTATCAGGTTGCTCAGTACAGATTGAATCTAGCGAAGCAGCCTGGAGCTCTAAGGAAAGTTATGAGAATGGTAATATTGGCCACCGTCCTATGGTTAAAAATGGATACTTTCCCGTCCCTCCAGTTGACTCTTTACAAGATATCCGCTCAGCTATGTGCCTTGTACTTGAAGAAATGGGAGTGGAGGTGGAAGTTCACCACCACGAAGTTGCTACTGCAGGCCAATGTGAAATAGGTACAAAATTTAGTAGCTTAGTAAAACGCTCTGACTGGACGCAAGTACTCAAATATGTTGTCCATAACGTTGCTCATTCCTATGGGAAAACAGCAACTTTCATGCCAAAACCTATTGTAGGTGATAACGGTTCGGGCATGCATGTACATCAGTCACTGTGGAAGAACAAGAAAAATTTATTTGCGGGGAACGGGTATGCCGGCTTGTCTGAAATAGGATTATTTTATATTGGCGGCATAATTAAACACGCAAAAGCCCTAAACGCTATTACTAATCCCAGCATAAATTCCTATCGAAGATTGATCCCTGGTTTTGAAGCTCCCAGTAATCTTGCCTATTCAGTAAGCAACCGATCTGCTGCAGTACGTATACCCCATACTAATGATTCAAAGGCACGTCGTATCGAAGCGCGCTTTCCCGATCCTACTGCCAATCCTTATCTTGCTTTCACTGCTTTAATGATGGCTGGATTAGATGGTATACAGAATAAAATCCATCCGGGTGACCCTATGGACAAGAATCTCTATGACCTACCGCCTGAAGAAGCAGCCAAAGTTCCAAATTCCTGTATTTCTCTGGAAGAGGCTCTTGATAACCTCGACAATGATCGTGATTTTCTTATCCGTGGAGATGTGTTTTCCAATGACATGCTAAACGCTTATATCGATTTAAAAATGGAAGAAGTCATGCGCTCCCGTATGGCAACTCATCCAATTGAATTTGATATGTACTACAGCTTATAACCTATTCTTATGCTAACAAATATATAAGCGTATAGAGCGCCACCCCAGAATGTGGTCGCTAAATCTACATACTATACAGAGAGCGTACAAACAATCCCGCTGTAGCTCTGTGCTTAATAAACTCCATAAAGGAAAATAATTAATGAGTATTTTTACCATTTCATTAACTACTGTTTTTTTATTAACTATTGTTGGTTGTAATAACGAGGCTGCTGATAGTAAAGGGCAGATGAAAGGAGCGGTTCCCTTAGGTAGTGAGATAACGCTTGAAGGAGAACTACCATCATTATTAACAGAAGGGCTATCACCGGAAGAAAAAGCTAAACTCACCGAAGAAATATTACCAATGGCCTCTCCAGACGATCCAACGCCAGAAGAGAAATTCGAAGAATTGAGAGAAAAAGCTAAAAATGGAAGTGCAGCGGCACAAACTACTCTGGGTATAATGTATTTTACAGGCCAAGCTATATCTAAAGATACATCGGGCAAAATATTAAGCACCGATCCTGCTAAAGCTGCAGCTTGGTTCCATAGAGCTGCTCTCCAGGGAAATGCTGATGCTCAATATAATTTAGGTCTGATGTATCTTATGGGGCAAGGTGGCTTAACTAAAGACTCTGTTAAGGCAGTTGAATTTTTTCTAGAAGCAGCTCTCCAAGGAAATGCTGATGCTCAAAATAACCTTGGCGCTATGTATCATATGGGTGAAGGTGTAGAACAAGATAATTCCGAAGCTAAAAAATGGTATGCAAAATCAGCAGCACAGGGACATGTTGATGCACAGACTAATCTAGAAGCAGTGGAATAACTGCTAGTTTTGTAAAAAGTATTTTTTTGAAACGTTGTTTTCAATTCTCAAAAAATATTGCAACTTTTCATGAATATTAGTAGTCTTACTTATTAAAGATCTAGTGTAACTAAGAAAACAAGGAGAACATATGCAACCCGAATTACAATATCCGAACCAGGCACAATCAGGAAAACTTTCTATTGTCCGCAATAAGGTTCTTCGTAATACCTTCTGGATGCTTGGACTAACCATGATCCCAACGATAATTGGTGCAATGATTGGAATGAGCACGAATTTCTCTTTCATGGCTCAGTCTCCAGTTATGGGTATGGTAGTGATGTTGGCAGTGATGTTCGGGTTCATATTTGCAATAAAAGCCACCCGAAACAGTATATGGGGAATTATCTTACTATTCGGATTTACTTTTTGTCTTGGTTGGTTCCTTGGACCACTACTTAATTCTGCACTTCAGTTCAGTAATGGCCCACAATTAATAGGTCTTGCTGCCGGAGGCACCGCTACCATTCTTTTTTCTTTGGCAGGATATGCAACAGTGACACGCAAAGACTTTGGTTTCATGGGAAATTTCCTGTTTGCGGGAATGATCTTATTGATAATTGCAATGGTTGCAAACATATTTCTTGATATACCAGCAGCGTCTCTAGGCATCTCAGCAGTTGCAGTATTACTATTTTCAGGGTTTATTCTTTATGACGTAAGCCGAATTGTAAATGGTGGTGAAACAAACTACGTGATGGCAGCACTGGGCATGTACCTTAATGTTTTTAATCTCTTTGTACATTTGTTACATCTATTGATGGCATTTGCAGGACAAAGAGACTAGAAATAAAAGCGTCTTTATTTGATCAGGGTGATGGATTAACCCTGATCAAATAAAGTGCGCAATAATATCCCGTGATATTTTATTGAACCTTCCATTGATTCAGAAATTCTTCCCAATGCGGTTCAGTTGATTTTCTCAAGGTAGTACGAACTAGCTCGCTCTCATAAATATATTGTTCATCATCTAAAATTCCCCGTAGAGACTGGAAACGCAAAAACATAAGATAAGTATTTACCACATCAGTTTCACAATAATTCCTAATCTCCTCGCCCTTCCCGTCTTGAAATGACTTCCATACCTGAGAACCATCCATCCCTAGTTTCCCTGGAAATCCTATCAATTGTGCTAGATCATTAAGTGCAACATTGGCACGTGGCTGATGTAAGGCAAGCGAGTCCATTAAATCTAGGTGACGAGTATGATAGCGACTGAGATAATTATTCCATTTAAAATCCTGGTCATTCTCGCCTGTTTCCCAATAGCGATGCGCTCTGATACCATGAATCATGCTTCGGTAGTGTAGTACCGGCAAATCAAAACCGTTTCCGTTCCACGAAACCAACTGAGGAGTGTATTTATCAATACCTTCAAAAAATCGTCTAATAAGTTCTGCCTCTGTATCTTCCGTACTACCCAACGACCATACACAAAAATCATCTTTGTCACGCAACGCACATGAAATAGCAACAATTTTATGCAGATGAAGTTGTAAAAAATCATTCCCTGTTACTTGCCGACGAAACTGGAATGCCATCTCAGCAATATCAGCAGGCAAGAGTTCAGAGTCAAGCTCATGAAGCTTACGCAGCCCATCTATATCAGGTACCGTTTCGATATCAAAAACAAGAGTTGGAGCCAAACGCAACCTCTCTAAATAAATTTTAGGCTTAAAATAGTCTATCTGGTATAGCTTTACTTGAAACTTTTACAGTCCTATATTTAGTCCGTAATGATCACTGCTATCTCAAGATAGCTATAGAGGAACATGAAACAAACAAAACTCAATATGAGTTCAATAATATTATGCCTTCTATCACATTATCTATATTTCATTTATCTGAGAAGATACCAGTTGAAAGATATCGGTCACCACGATCACATGCTATAAAGACAATTACAGAATTCTCTATACCAGAAGAAAGTTGAAGAGCTGCAGCCAAAGCTCCGCCTGAGGAAACCCCTGCAAATATCCCTTCTTCTCTAGCTAAACGTCGGGTAGATTCCTCCGCCTCATCCTGAGAGACAAGCATTATTTTATCTATCTGATTCGCATCATAAATCTTCGGCAAGTACGCTTCTGGCCATTTCCGAATTCCAGGAATTTGGGCACCTTCTATAGGTTGCACTCCAATAATCTGGATTGACTGATTCATTTCCCTGAAATATTTGGAGCAACCCATAATTGTACCTGTCGTTCCCATGCTACTTACAAAATGAGTAATTTTACCCCTAGTATCATTCCAGATTTCTGGTGCTGTACTTTCGTAATGTGCTAATGGATTATCAGAATTGGAGAATTGATTAAGAATAATTCCACGTCCTGATTTGCTCATATGTTCTGCTATATCTCTAGCTTCCTCCATCCCACCCTCTTTGGAATTCAGCACAATCTCTGCACCATATGCACTCATGGACTGGCGTCGTTCCACACTAAGATGCTCTGGCATTACTAATATCATTCGATAGCCGAGCATTGCAGCGACCATAGCTAAAGCTATGCCAGTGTTTCCACTAGTCGCCTCAATCAGCGTGTCCCCTGGTTTAATTTCTCCACGCTTCTGTGCATTTAAAATCATTGATAAGGCTGGCCGATCTTTTACAGAACCAGCAGGGTTGTTCCCTTCCAATTTAGCCAGCAAAATATTACTAGTCTTACCAGGCAAACGTTGGAGCCTTACCAGAGGTGTATTGCCGACAAAATTTTCAATGGTTTTGAGCATTATTTTTTACTTATAAATAAAACCTATTCGTTTTCCTGAGCTATTGAACGTTTTTCTGGAAACCAAACACTAAAAGAACTACCCTTCCCTGGTTCACTAATAATTTCCAAATGCGCCTGATGGCGGCTAAGTATATGTTTAACAATTGCCAGCCCTAAACCGGTGCCACCAGTTCCTCGTGAACGACTAAGATCTACTCGGTAAAAACGTTCAGCCAAGCGCGGAATATGTTCCTGATCAATACCAATACCAGTATCCTGCACAACAAAAACACCTTTACCATTTTGACAGCTCCACCTCAAGTCAACTTTCCCTCCGTCAGAAGTATAGCGTATGGCGTTACTGACAAGATTACTAAACGCACTTCGTAATTCATCTGCGCTCCCCCATAACTTTACATCAGTATCAAGAGTAAGGTTAATATGATGGCGTCCTACACTTAAAGACTCCGCCTCATGATACAACTCATACAATATCTCAGTCACGTTAATACTTTCTTCCCGTATCTGATTCTGTGTATTCTCAAGTCGTGACAGCGTCAATAAATCTTCTATTAGGCGCTGCATACGACCAGCCTGATCAGTCATCAGGGTAAGGGCTCGCTTACCCATCTCAGAAGAGATCCAGCTTTCTTCTGACGCGGTTTCAAAAAAACCACTTATCACTGTTAGTGGCGTACGAAGTTCATGTGAAACGTTCGCAACAAAGTCCCTCCTCATCGTTTCGACTCCTTCAAGACTTGTAATATCACGACTTATTAGTAGTTTTTGCTTATCTCCATATGGCACAAATTGTAGAGAGAGAATCAGCTCCTGACGCCTCTTTTGCTTGACCACCAGAGGTTCACTATAATCATGAGTTAACAAATATTCAGCAAACTGCGGCTGCCGTACCAGGAAAGTAATTTGTTGAGCAGCATCTTTTTTAGAGTCAATGCCAAAATGATTTTCAGCAACTGGATTACACCATTCGATACGATCTGATTCATCCAAGATTGTCACACCTTCCGGCATTGCAGAGGTAGCACGTCGAAGACGTTCAAGTGCTAGACTTAACTGTTGCTGGCTTTGACTCTGATTCCGCATAAGACGAGCTAGTCGTGCAAAAACGTTACCCCATGCGCCCGAACCATCAGGTAAAGCAGCCGACGTAGGGTCAGGAATCTGTAGCCATCTGTCCAGGGACATTAAATAATATAGATGATAAATAACAAGTAACAATAATGCCGTGCTATAGAATAATAACGCGATGACAATATCAAAAACCAACCATAGGCTACCTGCTATAACAGTAGCCAAAACAACCATTAATAAACTTCCTGAGAAACGGTGCACGTAATTTATTCCAAAGAATAAAAATGAATTATCATTTTTATATTATCCCATACCCTATGCCCTACCAACAGACAGACGATAGCCTGTTCCTCTTACAGTTTGTACTAATCCGTCTTTACCAACCGGCTCCAGTATCTTACGTAATCTTCTTATATGTACGTCAACTGTACGATCCTCAACAAAAACGTGATCTCCCCACACTCCATCAAGTAATTGTGAACGTGAGTGTACTCGCTCTGTATGAGTCATTAAAAAATATAACAACCGAAACTCTGTAGGACCTAATATCACCTCATGATCATTTACAGTCACACGATGCGTAACCGGATCAAGCCTTAATTCACTGATTTCAACAACATCATCAGCTGACTCTGGTGAACGTCGTCGTAAAACTGCCTTAATTCTGGCAGCCAACTCACGGGTAGAAAATGGCTTGGTAATGTAGTCATCTGCACCTATCTCCAACCCCGATATTTTATCGCATTCCTCTGAGCGTGCAGTAAGCATAATGATGGGAATATTTTTAGTTCTAGGGGCTCGCCGCAGTATTTTTGCTAATTCAATTCCACTCATTCCGGGTAGCATCCAGTCAAGTAATACTAAATCAGGCAACACATCATTCACTATTTTCATTGCCTGCTCTGCATCCCCTGCACAGAATATTTCATGGCCTGCTTGTCTCAAGCCATACGAGATCAATTCCTGAATTCCTGGTTCATCCTCTACAACTAGTATAGTTGCTGCCATTTACACTTTCCTTTAATAATCTGGAAATACTATTTTAGTACTGTAATGACTTAAAAAAATAAATATTTTTATATCTGCTCTTGTATTGTGAATTGATCCTGCTGGCCCTCGGATGGCTTGAATAGATTCTAGGCCCTATGTTTAATGAATCAGCAGCACGGAAATATTAAACCCATTAAGCAGAAGTTTACTGTGCTTTATTTTTTTCTTACTCAGCCGGCATATTGAGTACTGTTCTGAGATAATTTCCTGTAAAACTAGCCTTATGTTCTGCAACCTTCTCTGGGGGGCCTTCAACAAGAATCTGACCACCAGTATTACCTCCTTCAGGACCAAGGTCAATAATCCAATCTGAAGTTTTAATTACATCAAGATTATGCTCAATTACTACTACTGTATTTCCATGGTCTCGTAATCGATGTAGCACTTTTAACAACATATCTATATCTTGGAAATGTAATCCGGTAGTAGGCTCATCAAGTATGTACAAGGTACGCCCCGTATCACGCTTCGAAAGCTCCAGCGATAATTTCACACGCTGAGCCTCACCTCCTGAGAGTGTTGTCGCAGACTGCCCTAGTGTAATGTAACCTAGTCCCACGTCTAATAAAGTTCTCAATTTACGAGCTAAAACTGGCACCTGAGCAAAAAACTCATACGCCTGCTCAACTGTCATTTGTAAAATCTCAATAATATTCTTATTCTTATACTTAATTTCAAGTGTCTCTCGGTTATAACGCTTACCATGACAAACATCACAAGATACATATATGTCTGGCAAGAAATGCATTTCTACTTTAATCAGGCCATCTCCCTGACAAGCCTCACAGCGACCGCCTTTGACATTAAAAGAGAATCGACCGGGACTATAACCACGCTCGCGGGCCTGAGGAACACCTGCAAATAATTCTCGGATAGGAGTAAATAAACCAGTATAAGTTGCTGGATTAGATCGTGGAGTTCGCCCAATCGGGCTCTGGTCCATATTGATAACTTTATCAAAGAAAGCTGTTCCTTCAATAGACTCATAAGGCGCAGGTTCTGCCTTACTACCATATAGGTGTCGTGCCATAGCATGATAAAGAGTATTATTGATAAGTGTAGATTTACCGGAGCCAGATACTCCTGTAACACAAACAAACATTCCTATAGGCAGATTTAAATTTACATTCTTTAGATTATTGCCTGAAGCTCCTGTGATTAACAACCAACGGTCATCTTTGGGCTTAACTCTCTTTTCAGGTAACTCAATATCCAGCGCACCTGAAATATATTTTCCAGTAAGGGAATCTTTATTTTTGCGAATGGCCTCCGGGCTTCCCCGGGCAACGATAAATCCGCCGTGCTCACCTGCGCCAGGGCCCATATCTACAACATAATCAGCAGAAAGTATGGCATCTCGATCATGCTCCACAACAATCACACTATTACCAAGATCACGTAAATTTTTAAGAGTGTCTAAGAGGCGCTCATTATCTCGCTGATGTAGTCCAATGGAAGGTTCATCTAATACATACATTACACCAGTCAGCCCTGACCCAATCTGGCTTGCCAATCGAATACGCTGTGACTCACCGCCTGACAGCGTATCAGCAGATCGATCTAATGAAAGGTAATCAAGTCCGACATTATTTAGAAATTGTAAGCGACTAGAAATTTCATTGATAATTCGTTCTGCAATGGAGCGTTTGTGGCCAGTAAGCTCCATTTGACCAAAATAATTCCTCGCCTGCTTGAGTGGTAATTTACTAATTTCATAAATAGCTTTCCCTCCAACCTTAACATTACGAGCTTCACGGCAAAGACGAGTGCCTTCACATTCGGGACAGGTCTGGGAATTTAGATATTTTGCCAGCTCTTCACGAACTGCTAATGAATCTGTCTCTTTATATCGACGCGCCAGACTAGGAACAACGCCTTCAAAAGAATGCTCTTTCTTATTCTTAGAACCGTTTCCATTTAAATAAAAGAATAAGATCTTCTCTTTTCCTGATCCTTTCAGGATAATATTTTGAATATTAGGAGAAAGTTCCTCAAACGGCGTTTCGAGATCAAAGCTATAGTGCTTCGAGAGCCCCTCTAATATCTGAAAATAAAATTGATTGCGCCGGTCCCAACCCTTAATTGCACCAGATGCTAACGATAAATGAGGGAAGGCAACAACACGCTTAGGGTCAATAAAAGTCATTTGCCCAAGGCCATCACATTCTTTACATGCTCCCATCGGATTATTAAAGGAGAATAATCTTGGCTCTAGTTCTGGCAGAGAATAACTACATATGGGGCAACTAAATTTGGCAGAAAAGAGATGCTCCTGACCAGAATCCATCTCTACAGCTAATGCCCTGCCATCAGCATGACGTAGCGCCGTCTCAAATGACTCTGCAAGACGTTGTTTGCAATCTAATGAAACTTTTAGCCTATCCACTACTATTTCTACAGTGTGCTTCTTAGTTTTCTGTAATTTTGGCAAATCGTCAACTTCATAAATCTTTCCGTCAATCCTTAGACGTACGAAGCCTTGTGCACTTAACTCATCAAACAAATCTGTTTGTTCCCCTTTGCGCCCTACTACAAGGGGAGAAAGAATCATTAGTTTCGTATCTTGTGGAAGCTGCAATACATGATCTACCATTTGCGAAACGCTTTGAGCTACCAAAGTGGTCTGGTGATCTGGGCACTGTGGATCACCAATACGAGCAAATAATAAACGCATATAATCATGAATTTCAGTTACAGTCCCAACTGTAGAGCGGGGATTATGCGAGGTTGTTTTCTGTTCTATGGCTATGGCAGGAGAGAGCCCCTCGATCAGATCTACATCTGGCTTCTCCATTAGCTTAAGAAATTGCCTAGCATAGGCTGAGAGGGATTCTACATAGCGCCGCTGACCTTCTGCATAAAGCGTATCAAATGCAAGTGAAGATTTACCTGATCCTGATAACCCAGTAACCACGATTAATTTATTACGTGGCAAATCAATACTGATGTTTTTCAGGTTGTGAGTACGTGAACCACGAATTTTGATAAGTTCCATCGGCTACCTAAGCGCTGAGCAACCTGCTAATATACCCAACTTTCCTGTAATGTCCTAATCTGATTGATGCCTTCCTCTCCATCTTCTGAAAAAATGTCTCCAGTTGAAATCCGAGCTACTGCCGGTTTAGCGGCAGTCTATGGATTACGTATGTTTGGAATGTTCATTATTCTCCCAGTGTTTGCATTTTATGCAGAAAGCCTACCCGGAGAGAACAATTACACACTAATCGGTATTGCACTTGGCGCTTACGGACTTACTCAGGCAATACTTCAAATCCCTTTCGGTTGGCTATCTGATCGTATCGGGCGTAAGCCAGTTATCTATTTTGGTTTAATTCTTTTTGCTCTGGGAAGCTTTATAGCCGCTTCTGCTGAAGACATCTACTGGGTAATCTTTGGCCGTGTTGTCCAAGGTTCTGGTGCAATCTCGGCAGCAATAATGGCACTAGCTGCCGATCTTACCCGTGAAGAGCACCGTACCAAAGCTATGGCCTCAATTGGAATGACCATTGGCACTGTATTTGCTCTCTCACTCATCATTGCACCCACACTAAATCGCCTGATAGGAGTACCAGGGATTTTTATCATGACAGGAATACTTGCATTACTAGCTATCTTAGTAGTCTACAAAATTATTCCTAATCCGCAGCTTTGCCGTTTCCATTCAGATACTGAAGCAGCTCCCGCACGTTTCATCAATGTATTACAAGATCCTGAATTATTACGCCTAAATTTTGGTGTATTTACGCTACATGCCACACTTATGGCACTTTGGCTTGTAGTTCCGGTTTCACTACGAAAGGCTGGATTAGAAGTAGATGATCATTGGCAGATATATTTACCAGTATTGGTCATCTCCATGTTACTCATTATTCCGGCAATCATCTATTCCGAAAAGAAAGTTAAGCTTAAACCAGTATTTTCGATAGCAGTATTTCTTTTATTAGTAAGCCAGGGTCTATTAACGCTCACTCTTGACTCTATTCCAGGCATGGCAATCACACTGCTGGTATTTTTTGCTGCATTTAATCTTCTTGAAGCCAGCCTACCATCTCTTATTTCAAAAATTTCTCCGGTAGGTGCTAAAGGAACAGCCATTGGCGTATATAGCAGCATCCAGTTCTTAGGAGCATTTACTGGAGCAACTGCGGGAGGCTTTCTATATGAGCATCATGGCAGCCCAGCATTATTTGCATTTTGTGGCACACTACTGGCATTATGGCTAGTGCTTGCTATTACTATGAAAGCTCCTGCAGCTGTACGTACAAAGATGTACCATGTACAGGAAATGGAAACAGGTAAAGCAAATGAATTATCACGTGAGCTGGCATCTCTGAACGGTGTTCATGAAGCCTTAGTACTGGCTAGCGAGGGAGTCGCTTACCTAAAGGTAGACATGAAGGGTTTTGATGAAGCAAGAGCTTTTCAAATACTAGAGGGGGAAGAATAAATGGCATCAGTAAACAAGGTTATACTCATTGGAAATCTTGGCAAAGACCCAGATATTCGTTACATGCCTAATGGTGAGGCAGTCGCCAACATCACATTAGCAACTTCTGAAACCTGGAAAGATAAAACAGGTGCAAAACAAGAGAAGACTGAGTGGCACCGTGTAACTTTTTATAGAAAACTTGCTGAGATTGTAGGTGAATATCTAAAGAAAGGTAGCTCCGTCTATGTTGAGGGCAGACTGGAAACTCGTAAGTGGACAGATAAAACAGGTACGGATCGGTACACAACTGAAATTATTGCAAATGAAATGAGAATGCTGGGTAGCAAATCTGGGGGCAGTAGTTTTGAGGGGGAAAATAAGAATAATAAAGCTGCACCTCCAAAAGATAGCGCTACAAGTAATAATAACGCCTCAAGTACTCCTAATAGTGGGTTTGGAGATATGGATGACGATATACCATTTTAAAAATAATTGTTGCTATAGTGTTAATTAGCACCTTTAAAGCCCACCTCTCTATTTAGAAAGTGGGCTTTTTATTTTATAGATTGCCAAAATGATGTCCGTGCTTAGGTCATATTTCTAGCTAACTCTCCTAAGCACCGTAATAGGCGGACTTGTTAACGCACTACGTGTCCCTAGCATTCCAGCGACTACTACGCCGATGACCCCAACAAATAATCCTATCAGCCATATCCATATATTAAAGGTGTATGGCAAATTTAATGTAAACCTTCCAATAGCATAACCCAATGCACTTGCCCCCATTGAAGCAAATAATCCGGATAAACTACCGAGTATTGCAAATTCAACAATCCAGGTGCTAATTAATTGACCCCGCTTTGCACCCAAGGTACGGAATATTGCAGCTTCATGAATACGCTCATCTTGAGTAGAGATGACTGCCGCATACAATACTATTAGCCCAGATAAAAGTGTAAACAGAAAAACAAATTCAATTGCTTTAGTTACTTGCTCAATGACTTTTTGTACCTGTGTGATAATAGTTGCCACATCTATAACCAGAAAATTTGGAAACGCTATAACCAATTGGTTCATCATATCCATTCGGTTTTGTGGCAAATAGAAACTAGTAATATAGCTTGTTGGATATTCCTCCAATACACCTGGTGGCGTTACTGCAAAGAAATTAACGCGGAATGAATCCCAATCTACTTTTCGTATACTACTCACCTCAGCAGAAAAAGTACTGCCCGCAATATCAAAAGTTAACGTATCCCCTAATTTCACTCCAATTGCTTTTGCAACACCTTGCTCCAAAGACAGGACCGTTTTCCCCTTATCTATAGCCTGCCACCATTCTCCATCTATAATCTGATTATCACTTCGTATCTCATTTGCCCACGAAAGATTAAACTCCCGTTTCAATAATCTTTTTGCCCGCGTGTTTGAATAATTATCCGGCACTACTATGCTGCCATTAATAGAGGTTATCCGACCTCGTACCATTGGATATACAGAGGGCTGCAACACATCATTTTGTTTAAAAAATTCTTGCAACGGCTCCAGCTGATTTTCCTGAATATTTACTAAGAAATGATTAGGTGCATCTGATGGAAGGGTGGTATGCCAGTTTTGTAGTAAATCACCACGAATCAGTGTCAATGTCAGCAGGGCCATCAACCCTAGCCCAAGTGCCACAGCTTGTACCACACTGCTGTTAGCACGTCTCCATATACTAGCTAGCCCATATTTCCATGTTCCTCCTGCTTTGCTACGGACGCCTGAAATAGCTTTTATTAGAAGAAACCCAAGTAAACCAAAAACTACTATTGCAACAATAAATCCGATCATGACTGAAAGCCCTAGGCGCGCATCACCAGCCTTCCACAGAAATAATACTGCCAATGCACCAAGCCCTAGTGCGTAGCCTGTCAAGCTATGAGCATTGGAGACGCCAATATCACGTCGTAGTACACGCAATGCGGGCACACTGCGCAAATTAAGCAAAGGAGGTAAAGCGAAACCTAGCAATAACACTAGACCAACTAATATTCCTTGTATGAAAGGAAACAAACTCGGCCAAGGTAATTCAACCGTTATCATTGCAGAGAGCCAATAAACCAAAGCCTCCTGGGCAAGAAGCCCTAGTAAGCACCCCATAACACTCGCAACTAGGCCAAGTATAATGAAATGATATAGGTACAGATACAATACTTCATTCTGTCTTGCGCCCAGACAACGCATAATTGCACAACTATCCAAGTGGCGCATGGTGAATCGGCGAGCTGCAAGCGCTATAGCCACCGCTGCCAACACTACGCTCGCCATAGCAGCAAGACTTAAAAATTTTTCTGACCGCTCAAGCGCCGATTTAATTTCAGGACGAGCGTCACGAATACCTTGAATCCTTTCTCCTGACGTCAAATTAGGCTGTAGCCAGCTCCGTAAAGTTCTTATCAAACCCGCATTACCACTAACCAGTAAACGATATGAAATACGACTACCTTGCTGTATTAACCCAGTTGCAGGAAGATCAATTGCATTGATCAATAGCCGTGGCCCAAGGTTTATGAAGCCGATTGAATAATCTGGCTCCAGGGTAATCTGTGAAGCCACAATTAGGTGCGCGTCCCCAACCTCAATAACATCCCCTTTTTTGAGCGCAAGACGAGCTGCAAGTTTCTCACCCACCCACACTGAACCAGGAGATGGAATTCCATCAGCGACATAATCATTTCTAAATGAAATAGCCTTACCAATGTCATCTGTAATACGTAATTCACCTCGCAATGGATAACCAGCGGTTACTGCCTTTATCCCAACCAGAATATTGTCTTCTCCTTTCACTACCATACTAGGAAATTTAAGTGAACTAGAAATATTTAGCCCAAGTTTTACTGCCTCTCCTGTATAAAGCTGTGAAAGGGGGCGATCAGAAACAATAACAAGATCCGCACCAAGCAACTGATTTCCCTGACGAGAAAGAGCTAGCTGCACCCGGTCAGTAAAGAACCCTACTGTGGTCATCCCGCCCACTGAAATTACCAGTGCAAATATCAGCACATGCAATTCACCTGCACGCAAATCACGATGCAGCATACGTAAAGAAAGTTTAAAAGAATTCATGGAACATATTGCATCGCTTAGAATTTAGTTGATATAACCAATTAATCTTCAATTTCTCCACCAACTAATTGAATTTGTCGTGTACAACGACTAGAAATAGTTTCGTCATGGGTTACCAAAATTAAAGTAGTCCCTCTCTCACGATTAAGCTCGAACATAAGGTCTACGATCTGATTCCCGGTAGATGAGTCTAAATTACCAGTAGGTTCATCGGCTAGCAATAATTTGGGACGCGTAACGTATGCTCGCGCAATAGCCACACGCTGTTGCTCCCCACCGGAAAGCTGCTTTGGATAATGATTAACACGCGCTTCTAACCCTACACGCCCAAGTAATTCAAGTGCGATCTTACGTGCATCACTTATACCTGTTAGCTCTAATGGCAACATTACATTCTCAATTGCTGTGAGCACAGGCAGCAACTGAAATGATTGAAATACAAAGCCAAGCAGGTAGCCACGCAATTCAGCTCTCCCATCTTCACTCAATGAGAAAATATCTTCTCCATTAAGGTACACTTTCCCGCTGGAAGGGATATCAAGTCCTGCCAGCAAACCCAACAGTGTAGATTTCCCTGACCCAGAAGCCCCTACAATTGATACAGCTTCACCAATACTCACTTCCAAATTAATATCCTGCAGAATAGTAAGTTGAGTATCACTACTTTTTACATGTTTAGTCAGAGAGATTGCTTGTACAATAGGATTTATAATTAAACTATTTGCCATGAAAACCTTTCTAATTACTTTAAGTATTTTATTATTAAGTACTTCTTCTAATATCGTTTATAGCAGTACAGATACTGCTATTTCTCCCGCTGAATCTACCACCATTATGGTATATGGAGACAGTTTGTCAGCAGGCTATGGCTTACCACAAAAGACCGGATGGGTAAGTATGCTAGAGATGCAACTAAAAACACAACAATCAGTCTACCAAATAATCAATGCCAGTATCAGTGGTGAAACAACACTTGGGGGCTTAAATCGAATTGAGCAAGCACTTAAGCGTCACCGCCCTAACATTATTATCGTTGAACTTGGAGCAAATGACGGCTTACGTGGCCTGCCCATTAAATCTATCCACGATAATCTAGAAGCTATTGTAAAAGTATGCAAACAGAATAAAGCATCAATACTATTAGTAGGTATGCGTCTACCTCCAAATTATGGGGCAACATACACAAAAAAATTCTCAGCTATTTATCAACAAATAGCAAAACGACACGAGCTTAGGTTAGTTCCATTCATGCTAGCAGGATTTGGTGATAAGCCTGAATATTTCCAAGAAGATAAGATGCACCCTAACAAAAATGCACAAGAAAAAATTCTAAATAATGTATGGAAGGTCCTACATGAAATGATTATGTCTTATTAAGATGTATATTAATACATTGTGATATCTCTACGTTGCCATATCTAATATGGTTAGTTTCTATTTTCTTCCATTTATTAACATTACAATTTGAATAAATATATTAAATACTTATTCAAATTAAGAGAAGCAAATAAGCCGTTAAATTAACCTCTTATAATTAAATTGCCCATGGCATGTTAAAAATAGCATTTTTCTCCTATAAATCTTCACAAATATGCCCTATAATTTCTTGACTAAATGACCTTTTCGCTTTAGATTGCAGCATCACTATTTACTGGGAATTTATGCACATGGAGTTTACCCATATGATATCGGGACTTATTCAATTACCTTGGTGGGGTTATATTGTCTTCACCTTGGTTGTTACTCATATCACAATTGCTAGTATCACTATATTTCTACACCGCCATCAGGCCCATCGCGCTCTAGAATTACATGCAATACCCAGCCATTTCTTTCGTTTCTGGCTGTGGCTTACTACAGGCATGGTTACCAAGGAATGGACGGCAATTCACCGCAAACATCATGCAAAATGCGAAACCATAGATGATCCTCACAGCCCTCAAATTCTTAGCATAGGAAAAGTATTAAAAGAAGGATCAGAGCTTTACCGTAAAGAAGCTAAAAATCTGGAAACATTGGAGAGATACGGCGAAGGCACTCCTGACGACTGGATCGAACGTAATGTTTACACTAAACATAGTGTGAAAGGTGTTGCTTCAATGCTGATCATCAATCTTGTTCTATTCGGACCAATTGGACTAACCATATGGGCAGTTCAAATGGCTTGGTCACCTGTATTAGCTGCTGGGATTGTTAATGGTGTTGGGCATTATTGGGGTTACCGTAACTTCCAACCGGAAGATGCGAGCCGCAATATAGTCCCATGGGGTATTCTTATTGGTGGCGAAGAATTACATAATAATCATCATGCATACGCAACTTCTGCACGCCTCTCTAATAAATGGTATGAATTCGATATTGGCTGGATGTATATATGCATCCTGAAAGCAGTAGGACTAGCGAAAGTTAAAAAAATGGCACCTAAATTACGCCTTGATAAGACAAAGAGTAAGTGTGATTCTGATACGCTACAAGCAGTTATTTTGCATCGTTATGAAGTATTAGCAAAATATGCTCATTCCCTAAAGAAAACTTTTGCCAAGGAAATAGATCATTTGCAAAAAGAAGCCACATACCATGGTGTGGACAACATCACCCTTAAACGTTGGGTCTTAGCTGACTCTAAAACACTACAGGAACACGAGCGTACTAAGCTTAATTTAGTGCTAAGTGAAATTAAAACGCTAGATAAAGTCTATACTATGCGTGAAGAACTTGTATCAGTTTGGGAGCGTTCCACAGCAACTAAGGATGAGTTAGTAAAACAGTTGGAAGACTGGTGTCACCGTGCGGAAGAAAGCGGCATCGAAGTACTAGCAAAATTCTCCCGCAGGCTACGCTGCTACGCATAATAAAAGCTAACAGTAAACATTTTATAATAATTTGCACCAAAAAAAACCCGATAAAAAATCGGGTTTTTTATTTCTATTTAAAACAATACTACTTTAATTTTGTTTCCTTATACTTCACATGCTTACGTACTACAGGATCAAATTTTGAAATCTCTAATTTTTCTGCAGTAGTCCTTTTATTCTTAGTAGTAGTATAAAAATGTCCCGTTCCAGCAGAAGACTCAAGTTTTATTTTTTCACGCATGATGTAATTCCTAAATTTTTAAGTACTAAAACTTAATACACTACCCTATATACTATTCCCACCAGCACGCATTTTTGCCAGAACTGCATCGATTCCATTTTTATCTATAGTTCGTAATGCAGCATTGGATAAGCGCAAATTAATCCAACGTTTTTCACTCTCAACCCAAAACTTACGGTGCTGTAAATTTGGAAGAAAACGACGTCTCGTTCTATTGTTAGCATGGGAAACATGGTTGCCTGACATAGGCTTCTTGCCAGTGACTTCACATATTCGTGACATAACAACATACTCCGGAATTCTTAAAAGGACGCATTATATACTGATTTCTTGCAAAAGTTGGTATTATTATCTAAAGAGTCATCAAATAAATACATAACTAAGATTAATACGCAGCATGACTCTTCGACCACAGAGCCAGCATTTAAATTAAAAATATTTTCAATATCAAAATGTTACACTCCTTTTTAAGAAAAAGTTCATTTTTAGGTTAAAATTCTGTTCCCTAGGAAGGTATCTTACAAAAACAGCTATGGCCACATTATCCTCACACCACACTAAGCGTCTGCTTCTAGGAATCACTGGTGGAATTGCCGCGTACAAAGCAGCAGAAGTTGCACGTCTTCTTGTGAAGAAAGATATTGATGTGCAGACAGTAATGACAGAATCAGCTTGTAAATTTATTGGCCCAGCTACATTACAAGCGCTAACAGGTAATACGGTATTCACAGATTTATGGGATAGCCGTATTAATAATAATATGGCGCACATAAACATCTCTCGTGATGCAAGCGCCATCCTAATTTCTCCCGCGAGTGCAAATTTTATAGCTAAACTTGCAAACGGTTTTGCGGATGATCTTTTATCAACATTATGTCTAGCTCGTAATTGCCCTTTATTTATTGCCCCCGCAATGAATCGTCAGATGTGGGAGCACCCTGCTACACAACGTAATTTAGTAAAATTACAACGTGATGGAGTGTTAATTATTGGCCCAGCTAGTGGTGCCCAAGCATGCGGAGAGGCAGGTATGGGCCGCATGCTTGAAGCTCAAAAGCTGGTTGAAGAAATGTTAATCTTTTTTCAACCAAAATTGCTACAAGATAAGCATATTCTTATAACAGCCGGACCAACATACGAAGCTATTGACGCAGTCCGTGGCATCACTAATTTAAGTTCGGGCAAGATGGGTTATGCAGTTGCTAATGCGGCACTAGAAGCAGGAGCAAAAGTTACACTAATTTCTGGTCCAACATTCCTTGAGGCTCCTTCTGGAGCTACTCTAACTAACGTAACAAGCGCACAAGAAATGTTCTCAGCAGTAAAAAAAGGGCTTTCTGGTACAGATATCTTTATAAGTGTTGCAGCAGTTGCAGACTTCCTTCCTGCTAACAATAGCAACCAGAAGATTAAAAGAACTAGTAGCAACATATCATTACTACTTGCACCTAATCCTGATATTCTGGGATTTGTAGCGAAGACACCTAAGCCACCTTTTTGTGTAGGCTTTGCAGCAGAAACAGAGAATCTAGAAAAGAATGCAGAAGCCAAGAGGCGTAGGAAGAAAATACCTCTTCTTGCCGCTAATCTCGTTCCAAATGCTATTAATTCTGATAAAAGTGAACTAATTTTATTTGATGACAATGGTAAGCATCTTCTACCTGAGGCACCAAAAATAGAACAGGCAAGGCACCTAATTAAACATGTTTCACTACTATATGAGAAATGGAATAAATAATTTTATGGAAAAAATTGAAATAAAGATTATTGATGAGCGTTTGCGTGAACAACGACCATCCTATGCAACTTCTGGTTCTGCTGGACTAGACTTACGAGCTTGTATCGGAGATTCATTAACTGTAGAGCCAGGAGAGGTTAGTCTTATTCCAACTGGAATCGCCATCCATCTTGCAGACCCAGGCCTTGCTGCCATGATTTTGCCGCGTTCTGGCCTTGGTCATAAGCATGGAATTGTACTTGGAAACTTAGTAGGTCTTATCGACTCAGATTATCAAGGACAAATAATGGTATCCTGCTGGAATCGGAGTAAGGTATCTTTCAAAATCAATCCATTAGAGAGAATTGCGCAACTTGTAGTGGTACCGGTTGTACGAGTTAATTTTAATGTAGTAACTGAGTTTAAGGAAAGTAACCGGGGTGAAAAGGGATTTGGTAGTACCGGTACACAATAAAGTAGCGCTATGCACCTACTTACGGCAAGTATCCTACTTACGCTTCTATCGTCATCAGCTAGCGCAGAGATACCACTTATCCATTTAAAAATTTCTGGCTACACTCTTTCTGCTGAAGTTGCTTACAAAAAGGAATCTCGCATTAGAGGACTGGCATATCGAAATTTTATGAAAAAAAATAGTGGCATGTTATTTGTATTTCCTGAGGCCTCTATTCATAGCATGTGGATGGTTAATACCTATATCCCGTTGAGTGTCGCGTTTCTTGATAAGAATGGAATGATACTTAATATTATTGATATGTCACCCCATACAAGAACAAGAAATTCTGCAACTAGTAAAGCTAAATATGCTCTTGAAATGAACCTCGGCTGGTTCAGTTCAAGAAGTATTAAAGCAGGAGAGAAAATAACAGGCCTAGAAAAGGCCCCTAATGCAGAATAATTAACGTTTTCTTCTATCTTCTATTCTGGATAGTTGGAACTACATTCCAGGGAGCATTCCCTTGAGTCCTCGCATCATTTTTGCCATCCCACCTTTATTCATTTTCTTCATCATTTTCTGAGTCTGCTCGAATTGAGCTAATAAACGATTCACTTCCTGCACTGAAACACCTGCCCCAGAAGCAATGCGACGCTTACGAGAAGCTTTAAGAATTCCTGGTTTAGATCGCTCTCTAAGTGTCATTGAGTTAATAATACCCTCAGTACGTCCTATTACCTTATCGTCCATTTGGATATTTTTAACAGCATCTCCTAATTGTGCAGGTAGCTTGTCTGCTAATGCACCCATACCTCCCATACTTCTCATTTGCTGGAACTGCATCTTGAAATCATCTAGGTCAAATTTTTTCCCTGATTTTATTTTTTTGGCTAATTTCTCTGCTTCATTCTGGTCTATACCACGTTTAGCTTCTTCAATAAGCCCCAGAACATCTCCCATACCAAGTATACGTGATGCCATACGATCGGGATGAAAAGCTTCAAGTCCTGTCATCTTCTCAGCCACACCAGCAAATTTAATTGGCTTTCCTGTGACATGGCGCACTGATAATGCCGCGCCTCCACGAGAGTCACCATCTAACTTGGTAAGAATAACCCCTGTAAGAGGCAAGACATCTGCAAATGTCTTGGCAATATTCACCGCATCCTGACCTTGCATTGCATCTACCACAAACAAAGTCTCGATTGGTTTAAGAAGTACCTCTAATTCTCTAATTTCAGCCATCATAGGCTCATCTATAGCTAACCTACCAGCAGTATCCATAATCATCACATCATGATGATGTCTACGAGCATGCTCTAATGAAGCAGTAGCAATTTCTCTTGGCTGTTGTCCTGCTTGAATTGGAAAAAAATCTGCATTAACTTGGTTGGCTAGCACCTCCAACTGATCGGCTGCAGCTGGGCGGTATATATCACAGGAAACCAGTAACACTTTTTTCTTTTTCTGCTCTATCAACCATTTCGCTAATTTAGCGCTACTAGTTGTTTTACCAGCACCCTGTAATCCCGCCATGAGGATAACCGCAGGAGGCACGGTAGAAAGATTAATTTCAGAGCTTTCTTTTCCCATTATAGAAATAAGCTCCTGATGCACTACACCAATCAGGGCCTGTCCAGGGGAAAGGCTACCTATTACTTCTTGACCAATAGCTTTTTCTTTAACATTTGAGATGAAATCCTTGACTACAGGCAGTGCAACATCAGCCTCCAGTAATGCCATTCGAACTTCTCGTAATACTACCTGTATATTTTCCTCAGTTAGTCTCGCTTCACCTCGTATAGATTTTATGACTCCAGAAAGCCGACTAGTAAGATTGTTAAGCATGTAAAATTCCTCTCATGAAAAATTGGTGTAGACTATCGGATCATTCTTGTTTAGCCTATTAAATTAATGTCTGTTATTTTAGCTTATCTCATTGCCTTCCTGCTCTATGGATTAATCGGATGGCATTTCTGGCGCACCAAGTGGAATAACCCAGGTCAATCCACGGATGACGGCACCGTAACTGTGGGCCGAGAAAACTATGTAATTCTCATACCACTTATACTACACGGTTATATACTATATCAGTCCATATTTTCTGGTGCAGGATTGAGCTTTGGTATTGGTAATGCGGTCTCTTCTATTGTGTGGCTGACCGCTCTAATTTATTGGCTTTCTGGCTTTTTCTTCTATCGACTTGAAGTTATGCAAACACTAGTTGCTCCAGTAGCAGCAGTGGCAGTACTGTTACCACTTATATTTCCATCACCACAACCCTTAACCTATATTGATCTCCCCGCATTCAAAGCACACATTCTAGTTGCTATGCTGGCCTACAGTCTACTAACTATTGCTGCTTTACACGCCTTACTTATGGCAGTTGTAGAAAGACGTTTACATCACCCTACTATGCCATCAGTATTAACAAATCTACCGCCCCTTCTGGTTATGGAAAAATTACTGTTCCGTATTATTTGGGCGGGCTTCATACTATTAACATTAACTCTTATCAGTGGCGTAGTTTTTTCTGAAGAAGTTTTTGGCCAACCAGTAAAATTTACTCATAAAACTGTATTTGGCTTTATTTCTTGGGGTGTATTCGCCGCTCTGTTAACAGGGCGGCAATTATATGGTTGGCGGGGACGTATTGCTATCCGTTGGACCCTTATAGGATTTGTTAGCTTGTTACTAGCCTATATTGGCAGCAAATTTGTCTTGGAAGTCATCCTGCAGCGCTAACTAAAACAAAATACTACAGCAAATTGAGATGATACTTGTAATAAGCCCAGAAATCTCTACCCTTGAGTCCTTGACAAAACTTCTCACCCCTTCGATACTAAATTCTTCTCTATTAAGATAAGAAGACTTTTTGGAAGATTTACCGTTATATGTGCTACTAATTGCAGTAGCAATTTTATTGATTCTATCCGCGTTTTTCTCTCTTTCCGAAACCAGCATGATGGCGATCAATCGATACCGATTGAAGTTTCTTGCTAAGCAAGGACATCGTGGGGCTAGGTTGACTGCCAAATTGTTAGCAGATACTGATCGGTTGCTAGGGGTAATTCTTCTTGGTAACAATCTGTTAAATGCAGCAGCTGCAACGCTAGTTGCTCTAATTATCTCTAATTTCTTTGGCAACAATGATCTTGCCATTCTCCTCGGAACGATATGCGTAACATTTGCTATCCTAGTATTTAGTGAAATTACACCAAAAGTAATTGCTGCTACCTATCCTGAGCGTATTGCATTAATTTCAAGCTACGTATTAACACCATTATTAAAGATTTTTTATCCAGTAGTATGGTTTGTTAATCTTTTTGTCCAGGCAATACTTTTTATCCTTCGCATAAAATCCAAAGAAAACATATCAGTACATAAACTTAGCCTGGAAGAACTTAAAATTCTTGTTCTGGAAGAAGGGCATTTTATTAGGAAAAAACACCAGAGCGTATTACTAAATCTGTTTGATTTAGAATCAACTACTGTAGATGACATAATGGTCCCCCGCAGACAGATCGAAGCAATAAATTTAGATGCCGGAGATAAAATAATAAAAAATCAATTGCTTACCTGCCATCACACACGCATACCCGTATATCGAGGAACTTTGGATGATGTAACTGGAATAATTTCGGCTCGAAAAGTCTTAAACCAGATGAGTGGTGGTGAAATTACTGCATTATCACTTGGGAAAATTATACGTGAGCCATATTTTATTCCTTCTGGTACCCCCTTATTCTCACAATTACAACTATTCCAAGAAAATCATGAACGAGTCGGATTAGTAGTAGACGAATATGGGGAGTGGATGGGGCTTGTAACTCTGGAAGATATTATCGAAGAGATTATCGGTGATTTTACTACTAATTCTCCAGTACAGTCAGGTGCTTATATAAGGCAAAAAGATGGCAGTGTAATAGTTGAAGGAAGCAGCCTATTACGGGATCTTAATAGAAAATTAGGACTAGAATTCCCATTGAATGGCCCAAAAACTCTGAATGGTCTAATTTTAGATCATTTTCAGGACATCCCAGAGGCCGGTACAAGCCTAAAAATTTCCGGATATCCAATGGAAATTATCCAAACTCATAATCGTGTGGTCAAAGTAGTACAAATTTATTCTGTTTCAGTAATCCCAGAGTAGTTAATAAAACCATTTAATTTATAGATAAAACCAGATTCCTAAATGAGTCTCGCGATAAGATAAAAGTCTAAATAAATTAAGAGGGTATATTGTATTCTTCTGAATTCTTGTTGCACTACCGAAACTCAGGGTTTCCATGTCACTAATTACACTACTGCAGACCAGCACGGTATTTTTCATTTTATTGTGTACTATTATTGGTTTAGTGGCAGGTAGTTTCTTAAATGTAATTATCTTTCGGCTTCCTAAGATGATGGAAAGAGAGTGGAATCAACAATGCTCCGAGCTACGCGGTGAAACTATAAAACCTTTACCAGCTTTAAGCTTAACAAGGCCTCGATCTGAGTGCTCGCATTGCGAGCATAAAATAACTGTATTGGAAAGTATCCCTATCATAAGCTATTTGGCCTTAAGAGGACGCTGTTCACAATGCAAAACCCCCATTCCTCGACGCTACCCTATTGTGGAAGCACTAACAGGGATGATTAGTGGTTTCATTGCTTGGTATTTTGGATATGGATTTATTACAGTTGCCGCATTTATTTTTGCCTGGTCAATGGTTGCCTTAGCATTTATTGACCTCAACACTCAATTACTTCCCGATGAGATAACGTTTCCATTACTATGGATTGGATTATTAATCAATTTAGGCAATGGCTTTACAGATATCAGTTCTGCGGTTATCGGCGCAGCATCAGGGTATCTTTCTCTATGGTTAATTTATTGGTGCTTTAGAATTACTACCGGCAAAGAGGGAATAGGTTATGGTGATTTCAAATTACTTGCTGTAATTGGTGCTTGGTTCGGATGGAAAATGCTTCCACTAGTAATTTTACTTTCCTCCTTGGCGGGTGCTGTAATCGGAATCGGACTAATTATTATAGCCAAGCATAAACGTGATACCCCTATCCCATTCGGACCATATTTAGTTGGTGGTGGTCTTATCGCATTATTCTGGGGAGACCAACTTAACCGTACATACCTTAATTTACTTTAGCATATGTCTCTAATAATCGGATTAACTGGAGGAATAGGCAGCGGAAAAACTAGTGCCACAAAATTTTTTGCTGCCGAAGGAATAGCTATTATTGATGCAGATACAATCGCTCATGAGCTCACAGGAGCGCAAGGAGATGCTATTCCGAATATAAAAAAATATTTTGGTGTTGATTTTATTACCAAAAATGGAAAATTAGATAGAAAAAAAATGAAAAACAGGATATTTTCCGACATTAATTCTAGGAAAAAACTTGAAGAAATTCTACATCCACTTATCCAAGCTGAAATAATGCATCGAATTGAGACCGCTTCTTCTCCCTACATAATAGTTGTAGCGCCCTTACTTCTTGAAACTGGTGATTACTGTGAAACAGTCACACGTATACTTGTAGTTGATTGTAACGAAGAATACCAAATTTCTCGTACCGTTTCTCGTGATGGACTAAGCAAAGAAGAGGTGCGTACCATAATGGCAACACAAAAACCACGTCAGGAACGCCTTAATCAAGCTGATGATGTCATTGTTAATGACACAGACATATCTAGTCTTCAAGAAAAAGTAAAATTACAACACAATATATATCTTAGTTTATTACAAAAAAAATCAATATATTAAGTACAATAATGTTCAATATTAGGTACTCCTTCTATGCATAGATCTATACTAATGATATCGATAATAAGAATTGATTGTTATTTATAATAATCATAATAGATATTATGAGTTAATTTTTAATTGTAAATTTATTTACTAACGGGCAAAATTGTCATATTAATTTTTGTTACTTGGATCATTTCACTGTGAATTGCTACGAACATCCCCTAAATGAGCACATCCGTACCATGCTGCGGCTTGAAGACTTATTTGAAAAAGTTGAATTCTTTGCGGATAAAGAGGATTCCGCTGAGCATCACTCTGCAATTGTTACTTTATTTGAAATTCTTGATGTTACAAGTCGTGCTGATATTAAATCAGAATTACTACAGGAATTAGAGAGACAAAGAAAATCTTTAGAATTATTGCGTAAAAGTCCAGAGGTTTCTGAAGAGGCTCTTAATCAGGTATTAAATGACATTAAGGTTGCCTCTCAAGGCATGCTGAATATGGCTGGAAAGGTGGGTGAGCACTTACGTGAGAATGAGTGGCTGATGGGCATCAAGCAACGTGTAGGAATCTCAGGTGGCGCATGCGAATTTGATTTGCCCTCCTACCACTATTGGTTACATTTAGACCCCGCGCTATGTCGCGAAAATCTTAATGAATGGATCACACCCCTGCTACCCATTCGTGATAGTTTCAGAATTGTCCTCCGTCTCTTACGGAATAATGGAAAATCTTTTCAATACACGACTAACCGTGGGAAATTTCAACAAGAAGGGCATGGATGTGCTGCTCATATGCTACGTATAAAAATAGACAAAGAATTACCATGTGTCCCCGAGATTAGTGCGAATAAATATGCCCTTACTATCCGCTTTGTCACTGCAGGATCAGGACAAAAAACTAAGACATATGAGAAGGAAGTGGAGTTCGAACTATCCTTTTGCACATTGTAATCAATAGACCCCTCTCCCAGAACAAACAAGTTATTATTTGAACCAAATTTACTAGCACAGTCATCCTCTAATCATTGCAATACCATGAGCACCATGCTCCCAGGATGTGGTCAGATCTTCTAACTTCATACCTCCAAGAGCGTAAACCGGAAGTGGAAAATCACGTATGATTTGGGCAAATTTCCTCCAGCCCATCGGAGTCGCTCTTCGGTGACTTAATGTTGGCAACACCGGTCCCAATACTACAAAATCCATACCTAACCGTTCCGCTTGAAAAAGTTCCTCGATGTTGTGACATGATGCTCCGCACAGATTAGCCTCCGGACGGGTGGTAGCCGCCATTAATTGTGCTGAAGAAAAATGCACGCCGTCCACCCCGATCTCCCTAGATAACTCTATATCTCCATTTATCAAAACTTTTACACCATAACAATGAGCAAGCTCAACCACTTTATGTGCAAATAAGCATAAGTCATCTTTTATCATTTTCGGCTCCCGTATCTGCACTAATTTTGTGCCCTGCTGAAATGAATTTTTCAGTTTAATTAATGTGTTTTCTACACCTAGGTCAGCTGCATTAGTAATTTGGTAGACTGGAGGTAAGCTAAGTGCTCGTAATACGGGTACGTTAGTAGGTAACATAGGTGCAACTTTAATATCATCTGCAAACTGCCAGCTTAATTCTTGATTCTCCTTTGCATATGGCTCCCCATGCCATTTTTCTATTCTATAAAAGAAAAGCTGAACAGTTGCATGGGAATACGTATAAACGAGAGTTATCCACGGATAGGAAAGCTCTATTTGTATGCCAAGTTCTTCCATCAACTCACGATTAAGGGCTTGCGGACGTGACTCGCCAGGCTCTATCTTTCCACCTGGAAACTCCCAATAACCTTCACAAGGCTTACTTTCAGGTCTACGAGCCAGAAGAAAACTTCCATCAGACTTAATCATTACTGCAACGACTACTTCAATAACAGGGATAGACATACGTTAGATAAATAGGAACTTGGTTTATTGATAAAAATACATTCTGCTAATTACTATTCATGTTCCAGAAATTAACTTCGATAATCCGAATTGATTTTTACATAATCGTAAGAAAAGTCACAGGTCCATACAGTAGTAGAACTTTTCCCTCGATTGAGTACAACACGCACAGTAATTTCAGGCTGACCCATTACTCTGGCACCTTCTTCCTCACTATAATCTCTTGCTCGGCCACCATTCTCAAATACCAGCACATCATCAAGGTAGAGTTGTAAGATATCTACATCAAGATCTTCTGCTCCAGCAAAACCAATAGCAGCAATTATTCTCCCCAGATTTGGGTCAGATGCAAAAAATGCAGTTTTAACTAATGGAGAATGCGCAATAGCATATGCAATCTTGGCACATTCATCTGAGTCTCTTCCACTCTCAATTTTCACCGTTATAAATTTTGTTGCCCCTTCACCATCTTTTACAATTGCCTTTGCAAGATATACCGCCACTTCTGTTACCGCATCTTGTAGTTCTTTGTATTCTGGGCTCTCTTGATCAAAAATTTCTAAATTACCAGCGCAGCCTGTGGCAATTAAAATAAAAGAATCATTAGTTGAAGTATCGCCATCCACAGTAATTCGATTAAATGAGTTCTCTGCTACATTGTGTATCATCTTATTTAACAATGGCTGGCTTACTGCTGCATCGGTAGCCAAGTAGCTCAACATAGTTGCCATATTGGGGCGGATCATACCTGAGCCTTTGGCAACACCAGTAATAGTGATCATTGAGCCACCAAGTAAAATTTTCTTAGTTATTGCTTTGGGTACGGTATCTGTGGTCAAGATTGCCTGTGCTGCAGAATGCCAATTGTCTGGCTTAAGATTAGCTACTACTCTTGGTAAATTTGAAATAATTTTTTCTACCGGCAATCGCTCCATAATTACTCCAGTAGAAAATGGCAATATCTGGCTTGCATCACAATTCAACAACTGAGCTAGCTCTGCACAAATAGAGCGTGTGTGTATAATTCCTTCTTCACCGGTTCCCGCATTAGCGCTTCCAGTATTTATAATTAGAGCACGAATAGAAGATCCGGATTCTTTTCTTAATATATGTTCCTTAGCCACTATTACAGGCGCGGCACAAAATTTATTTTGTGTAAATACCCCTGCGATTTTTGTACCCTCATCTAATACAATTAGCAGTAAATCTTTATGACTAATCTGTTTTATTCCTGCCTCAGCAACACCAAGAGATACCCCTACTATTGGTGATAGTGGCCCAAGTAGCTCAAATGAAGAATTTTCTGACATAGTGATCAAACCTAGATATTTTGCTGTTAGTTTCTCTATCGTAACTCATCTTTTATAATTTACCCATATCTACTAGATTCTTTACAAGAGATAGTTTTATAATCTTCCAATTGTTGGTAATCGCCTGTTGAGAGAAAAGAGCATGAACTTTGATAAAGAACTTGATGTGCGCGGCCTCAATTGTCCTCTTCCAATTTTGCGTTCAAAAAAATATCTGGCTGATATGACTTCTGGGCAAGTACTTAAGATAGTCGCTACTGATCCTGGATCAGCCATTGATTTCCAAGTTTTCTCTGATCAGACTGGAAATATTCTGCTCTCTTCTTCAGAAACTAATAAAGAATTCACGTTCTATATGAAGAAAAAATAAAATAATGTATGGAAACAGTTTTGTTGTTTTGGAATAAACTAGAAATATAGAATTGAGATTTAATAGAAGTTAAGCTAGGAATAATAAATAGAACATTAATACTCCATTCAGTAATTGCAGACATTAACTATTCTGACGATAGTTATCCAGTACTGATCCCTATATTAGCAACCTCCTGTGCTGACTGAATAAAACTGGGATTCTCATGTAATTTAGCTACTGAGTCAGGATTAGGATGTCCTCGCATACGGTTCAAACGAACAAGACTAGCTGCCGAGATTTTCCATTGCAACTCTGCTAATAATTTATCTGCTGCACGAGAATCATTACATACCAGCACCATATCGCAGCCTGCATTGAACGCAATTTCAGCGCGTTTTACTATATTACCAGCAACTACAGCACCCTCCATGCTCAGGTCATCACTAAAAATACAGCCATCAAATTCAAGCTCACTACGTAGAATTTTTTGTAACCATACTGTTGAGAATCCAGCAGGCTGTGAATCAATTTTAGGATATATAACATGAGCTGGCATAATGCCAGCAAGACCATGTTTAATCATTTCTCGAAACGGAACCAGGTCATCCATTTTGATATCCGCATAACTACGCTCATCTACTGGCATTTCAATATGAGAGTCTTCTTGTATGTAGCCATGACCAGGGAAATGTTTCCCAATTGCTTCCATACCGCCTAATTTTAGGCCTTTCATCAAACTATGAGCCAATTCCCCTATAGCCTGCGGTTTGCGATGGAATGCACGATTTCCTATTACGCAGCTCTGCTGATAATCTATGTCAAGTACAGGTGTGAAGCTTAGGTCTACACCACAAGCACGTAATTCTGCTGCTAGTACGTGGCCTGTTAGTTGTGCCAAACGATGCGCCCTAATAGGGTGCTCATCCCAAATTTCTCCTAGCTCGCGCATAGCAGGAAGTCGTGTAAAGTCATCTTTAAAACGCTGAACCCTTCCGCCTTCATGGTCTACCGCAACCAGTAAAGAAGGAGTTCTTAAAGCATGGATTTCAGTAGTTAGATCTATTAACTGCTGGAGTGAAGAGTAATTACGTGCGAATAAGATTACACCACCAGTCATAGGGTGTTGGAGCCTTCTCTTGTCATCTATTGTAAGTTTTGTGCCTGCAATATCACACATGATTGGACCAAGTGACATTATTTTTCCAGAATCACAAAAGCGCAAACCAAATTCATCTCATCACTCATTGAAAGATGATGACTAGTGATGCCCTCATTCTTAACTAAGACCTCCAACTCAGGATGAAAATCATAATAAGGTTTGCCTAAGTGGTCATGGGCAACCCCAATATAGTTTAAATTAACAGGGTGACGTAGTCCGGTTCCCATTGCTTTGGAAAACGCCTCTTTAGCCGCAAAATGCTTAGCTAAAAATATTGCTTGTTCTCCGCTACTCATAAATTCAGGCCACTCGCCATCTGTTAATATTCTCTTGGCAAAACGCTTACCATGTTTGTCTAGCAAACTTGCAATACGTGAGGGCTCAACCAGATCTGTCCCAATCCCATATATCATTCTTGGTTTTCCAGAATTAATTTCTTCATTTCTCGTACCGCCTGTTCTGCGCCAACAAATAAAGCCCGAGCAATAATAGAGTGTCCAATATTTAACTCAGAAATATTAGGAATTTCAGCAATGGATTGCACATTACTATAATGCAATCCGTGCCCTGCATTGACCTGCAAACCCTGATCAATTCCGTATGCCACAGCAGATCTAATCTGCTCTAACCTCTCCTGTTGTTCTCCAGCAATCAACGCGTCAGCATAATGCCCTGTATGAATCTCAATTGCCGGAGCCCCTGCCCTAACTGCTGCATCAATCTGTACAAGATCAGTATCAATAAATAGTGAGACCCGAATACCAGCTTCAGCCAACTTGCTACAGGCACGTTTTACCTGATCAAAATGCTCTACCACATCTAATCCGCCTTCAGTAGTCAGCTCTTCTCTTCGTTCCGGCACTAAGCAGACATCCTCTGGCTTTATTTTTAAAGCAAAGTCTATCATTTCATTAGTGACCGCACTTTCCAAATTCATTCTGGTCTTAATCTTATTACGTATAGCCTTTACATCATCGTCTTGGATATGACGCCTATCTTCCCGTAAATGCAACGTAATCGAATCTGCCCCTGCCGTCTCCGCAATTAGTGCCACGTCGAGTGGGCATGGATAAATCACCCCTCGCACTTGCCGTAAAGTTGCGACATGATCAATATTGACACCTAGCTTAATCATTATGTCTGCATGGCCCCCAATAATTGGCGACTGTATAATGGTTTTTCACCAAGGTAATGCCCAAGTATATAGCGCATAAGCACTTTACTTTGCTGTCTGGTAACAGTATCAGAGTAATCATTCTTTTCCATATCTAATAAAGTTTTTCCACGTAGTCTCGGACAAGAGATACCATCGTTCCCATTTACCGCCATCGGCCCCCGTTCTACTTCATAGTAATACTCTTCATCTGAATTCAATAGTTTACCTGATACAACATCTTCATTAAATGTCAAAGCATAACCTAGCTCTATCAACATGCGCCTCTCGAATTGGCGCAGGATAGGAGTGTAGTCTTGCTGCGTATTTAACGCAGATAAAGTATCTTGATAATAATCGAATAATTGTTCATGGGGGTCATCACGATGCAATAGCCTTATTAATAATTCATTCAAATAAAAACCACAGATTAGGGCCATTCCCTGCAAAGGTTGCTGCCCGCCCTGCCATTCTGCCTTATGAAGTGTTCTTAATTCTGACTTTCCCGCCCAAGTAAGCTGTAATGGTTGAAATGCTATCAATAGTCCTCTAAGAGCAGATTTAGGGCGCTTTGCTCCTTTTGCAACCAATGGAACCCGTCCTAAATTTCTTGTAAAGGTCTCCACTAAGAGACTAGTCTCCAGATAGGGATAGGTATGCAGCACAAAAGCAGGTTGTGCATCTTGCCGCATTTTATCAACTGTCATAAATTTTGACTCTAAGATTATTTTATATTAATCAAGCTTTATAAATTTACTCATAACCCAAAGTCTTTAGTGCTCGTAAATCATCAGCCCATCCACTTTTAATTTTTACCCACACTTTAAGATATACCTTACCGCCAAAAAGTTTCTCCATATCTATGCGAGCCTGAGT
>ENA-OREN01000938-OREN01000938.1-marine-metagenome-genome-assembly--contig:-NODE-938-length-37204-cov-4.278827_pt1 | contig 37204 bp, 32 predicted proteins | sample MGYA00248624_ERZ508555 | MGnify/ENA primary metagenome ERZ508555 (study PRJEB26222, sample SAMN06267773) | marine metagenome | isolation source: Saanich Inlet, British Columbia, Canada | place... | reverse complement strand
CGTCGACCCAGGCGATGGAGCCGCCACCCGCACCGACACTCTTGATATCGATCGATGGAAACCCGGTCATGTGGCCCCGAAACGGCTGTCCGATCCAGGTTTCCTTGGTCAGCGGGATACGCCCATCACGCACCAGGCTGACGTCGTAGGTCGTCCCGCCCGTGTCGGCGATGATGACGTTCGACGAAGCGGCATCGATGTCCGCGTAGTTCCGGCCCGCGATCGGCGCCATGGAGGGGCCGGAATTGATCGCGTGGATGGGTTTTTGAGCCAGGTCGGTCGCATCCAGCATGCCGCCCTGCGAGGTCAGCACCAAGGTGCGCCCCGCAAATCCGGCTGCCGTGAGCCGTTCGGTCAGCCCGCCGAGATACTTGCCCATGAGCGGCTTGAGCGAAGCGTCGATCGCCGTTGCCGACGCGCGGCGATACTCGCGCAGGGCCGGGTTGATCTGATGGGACAGCGTGTAAGGCACGCCCGGCAGATGCTCTTCCAGCAATTCACCCACGCGCAGTTCGTGCGCCGGGTTGGAGATCGACCACAGGAAACACACGGCCACGGCCTCAACACCGTTCTGCTTCAGCTTGCCTATTATTTCCACCGTCGCGGCTTCTTCGAGCGGTGTGTGGGCCGCACCTGCACTGTTCACACGCTCAGGCACCTCGAATGTCAGGGCGCGCGGGATATAGGGTTCAGGATATGCCGCCACAAAATTGAAGGGCTCGATACGCCCGCCTTCGCGCAGGACCAGAATGTCCGGGTGGCCCGACGTCGTCAGGAAAGCCGTCCGGGCGGTGTTCCCGGTGATGATGGCGTTGATGGCGTGGGTGGTGCCATGGATCAGCATTTCGCCACGGGCAAGCAAATCACCGAGTGGCATATCCCGGTCGGCCGCAGCGAGCGTCAACGCGTCGAGCACGCCCTGTACCGGGTCAGACGGTGTGGTCGACGCCTTGTACATGGACAACGTGCCGTCATCGTCCTCGACGATCAGGTCGGTGAACGTACCCCCGGTGTCACAAGCAAACCGCATCAACTCTTCCTTTCCGAACAGGCAGGGATTGAAGCATCCCAGCGCTCATGATCAAAGGGATTCTCACGCCAAAAGGTCAGGAAAACGCCTCGATTACGGTTGACGGCCCCGGGTCGGCGTCGGATGCTTCGGGTCAACGAAGCTGGCCCTCAAGCCCGGTACAACAGGGACAAAAAATGACGCTGCACCCGCAAGCGCAGGCGGTCCTCGACCTGCTCAACCAGGCACCGACACCGCTCAAGGATCTGCCACCCGCCGAAGCACGGGCTGCCTATGATCGTTTCATCGTCCCCCGCAACTTCGATCCTGCGCCCGTTGGCAACGTCGAGGATCGCCAGATACCCGGCGCAGACGGCGATATCCGGGTGCGGATATACTCACCCGAAGCGAGCTCTGACCCCCTGCCCGTCTTCCTGTTCATCCATGGCGGCGGCTTCGTCATCGGCAGTATCGAAAGCCGTGATCCGCAGTGCCGCCTGATCTGCCGGGATACCCCATGCATCGTCGTGTCCGTGGATTATCGTCTCGCCCCCGAGCATCGGTTCCCGGCCGCGCCCGATGACTGCTGGGCGGCGCTGCAATGGGTGCATGAAAACGCCGCGATCCTGGGCGGAGATCCCTCGCGGATTGCTGTTGGCGGCGAGAGTGCCGGTGGGAACCTGGCGGCCGGCCTGACCTTACGGGCACGCGCGGCCGGTGGCCCCGCATTGGCTGCGCAAATTCTTGTCTACCCCGTGACCGACATGTTCTTCGAGCAGGACCTGCCGTCCTATGCGTTCCTCGACGAGGACTACTTCCTGACTCGCGACCAGATGGCCTGGTATTACGATTGCTATGCACCCGGCGTGACGGCGACCGACGACATCATGCTGTCGCCTTGCAAAGCCGAGGATTTGAGCGGATTGCCGTTCGCGCAGATCGTCACGGCGGAATTCGACCCCCTGCGCGACGACGGGAAACGCTACGGCGAGCGGCTCGCGGATGCGGGCGTTCGCGTCGAGTACAGCTGCATGGCCGGTATGATCCATGGCTATTGGCATTACGGTAAGCTGATCGATGCCTCCGGCGAGGCGTTGCGCCTCTCCATCGACGCCCTGCAACGCGCATTTACAGACGGGAACTAGACAATCATGGACGCCGCTGCGATCACCCAGGCCGCCACCGCCATCGCCGACAACCGGCTGGCCCGGACCAAGCTCGACACGCTCCCGGCCGAGTTCCGGCCGCAGGATCTGAACGATGCCTATGCGGTGCAGGAACGCCACAACGAGATTCTGGGTGAACGCGGCCTCGGCAATCTGGTCGGCTACAAAATCGGCTGCACTACCCCTGTGATGCAGGCCTATATGAACATCCACGAGCCGTCCTACGGCGAAGTCTTCGATTCTACGGTGCACCACAATCACGCGGACCTCGTCTTCGCGGATTTTGTGAACCCCGGTGTGGAGACCGAGATCGCCGTAAGCCTCGCCACGGACATGCCCGCAGACGGCGGCCCCTATACCCGCGACAGCGTTCGCGACGCAGTGGGCGCGGCGATGATCTCCATCGAGCTCGTCGAGGCGCGCTACCGCGACTATCGCGAACTCGACACGCCCACCATGGCCGCCGACAATTTCTTCAACGCAGCTGTCGTCCTCGGCGATCCGGTAACGGACTGGCAGGGCATCGACCTCGCCGAAGCCGAGGGAACCATCCTGCTGAATGGTGAACTTCTCGGCACCGGGCTGGGATCACTGATCATGGGGCACCCGCTCGAGGCGCTCGCCTGGTTGGCCAACCGCCTCGCCGAACGCGGCCGGCACCTGAAGGCCGGGGAGTTCGTCACCCTCGGTTCGGTCATTGCGACCCATTGGGTCGCGCAGGGTGACCGCATCGATCATTCCATTCCGGGCCTGGCCTCGGTGTCCATTTCATTCGCGTAAGCCGCACAGAACACAGAAAGATACGTTCCATGAAAAGCTATCAGCTCGTCGCCGCCAACGAACCCCTCGAACTGGTCGAGAGCGACACACCCGAGCCCCAGGGCAGCGAAGTCCTGCTCAGGGTTACCGCCTGCGGCGTGTGCCATTCGGATCTGCATTTCTGGCACGGCTATTACGATCTGGGCGACGGCCAGAAAATGACCCTGGAGGACCGCAACATCGAGTTGCCCTTCACCATGGGACACGAGCCCGTCGGCGAGGTCGTGGCGCTCGGCCCCGACGCCGGCGACGACGTGCAGGTCGGCCAGACCTATCTGATTTTCCCGTGGCTCGGCTGCGGCGACTGCGCGCGGTGCAACGAAGGCCGCGAGAATGATTGCGCCAACACGGCTCCCTTGGGCGTGCGCCGGCCCGGTGGCTATGCCGACCATGTGGTGATCCCCCATTCACGCTACCTGGTGGATATCGAGGGGGTCGACCCCCATTACGCCTGCACCCTGGCCTGCGCCGGGATCACCTCCTACAGCGCCATCCGCAAGGCGAAAGGCATATCGCCGGACGACAAGCTGGTGATCATCGGTGCCGGCGGCGTCGGCCTGACGGGCGTGGGCATTGCCGCGGACTATATCGCCAACGAGATGATCGTCGTCGATGTGGATGAGGAAAAACTCGCCGCAGCGCGCGAGGCGGGCGCCGACCACACGATCAACCCGTTGCGCGAGGACGCTCGGGCGGAGATCGCGAAGCTGACCACCGCCGGTGCGGGTGCCGTCGTCGACTTTGTGGCGAACACCGAAACCGCCAGCCTGGGCATCGACTGCATCCGCCGGGGCGGCAGCTACATCGCCGTCGGCCTGTATGGGGGGCGAATCGACATTCCCTCACTATCCCTGCCGACCCGGGACATCGCCCTGCGCGGCTCTTATGTCGGGACACTCACCGAGATGCATGAGCTGATGGCGCTGGTGAAAGACGGCAAGGTCGATCCAATACCAGTCGCCGCACGCCCGATGTCCGAGGTCACGGAGACGCTCCAGGATCTGGAGGCCGGGCGCATCATCGGCCGCGTGGTGGTGGTGCCCGAGGGCGCTTGACGCCGCCCGGACATCACTGCCTAGCGGGTCATCTCCACGATCGTGCGCAACAGCCCGGGCACCCGGGCTTCGGCCTCTTCGAGTTCCCACGCCGGGTAGGCCCCGGCGCGCGCGCGCGCACCCTGCTGCAGGGCGATGATCGCCCAGCGCACATGGGCGAAGACTTCCCAGAACCGGACCCGGTCGGGGTCAGGTTCTTGCCCACCGGCGGCCCTATAGGCTTCGTAGAACGCGGCGCGATCCCCGAGACCACCGGCCTCGCGATCCGGCGAATCGCCGCGCCAGCATTGCGCGCAGAACCAGCCAATATCCTCGTGAGGGTCGCCCCAGCCCGCGAATTCCCAATCAACGACCGCGACCAACCGCCCGTCTTCGACGAGAAAATTTCCGGTCCGGAAATCGCGATGCACGAGGGTTGTGGGCGCGTTATCGGGCACGTTGGTGCGCAGCCAGACGAGCCCGGAAGAAATGCCGCCGGCCAGCCGCAGGGGAGTTCCAGCGAGGCCGTCCATCCATTCCGTCAGCATCTCGACGCGCGCAGACGGCGTATCCGGGTCTGCGGGACCCGCAGTTTCCACTTGATGAATTCGGGCCAGAGCGGAGCCCAGATCACCCAACAGCGATGCACTGTCGGGCTGACCAATCAGGCCTTCACGCCGCGCATCCCCGCGACACAGACGCGAGACAAAGAACGGCGCGGCACCATCCCGAAACCAAAGCGGCTCGGGTGCGGGTATACCCTGCGCAAAGACGCAGCGAAGAATGTCGAACTCCTTTGCCTTTGGAAGGCTCTCAGGCAACGAAACCGCGGGGCCGGTTCGCAACACATAGCTGTGCGGCGCGCCTTCGACATTCAGGCCAACCAGCCAATTGTGCTGAACCGCACCACCTGGCAGCAGATCTGTCCTGACGATCGAGGCATCAGCAACGCCGAGACACTCTTGAAACCAGCGTGCCAGCAGAGCAACCGGCATCGGCAATGCCGGTGTGGACCTGGGGTTCAGGCCGTCAGGCACTAATCCCAGCTCCAGAAATCCATGCCGTCATTGAGCAAATGCCGCGCGACCACCATCTTGTGCACCTCCGATGCGCCATCGACCAGTTTGGCCTGGGGCGCGTAACGGTACATCCACTCAAGCGGCAGATCCTTGGAGTAGCCCCGCGCGCCATTCAGCTGGATGGCCGTGGCGATCGTCTTGTGCAGAATCTCTGACACCCAGATCTTGGCCATCGAGACTTCCTTTCGGGCCTGGTCGCCGGTATCGAGCTTGGCGGCCGCACGCATGGTCAGCAGGCGGCCGATCTCGATGTCCATCGCCGCATCCGCAAGCATCCACTGGACGCCCTCATGATCGGCCAGGGTTGCACCGAAATTCTCGCGCGTCTTGACGTAGTCGAGGCACTCCTCGACCGCACGCTTCGACATGCCCAGCCAGCGCATGCAATGGGTGAGACGGGCGGTCCCCAAGCGGATCTGCACAGACTTCATACCCTCGCCGACCTCCATCAGCCGGTTCTCGTCATCGATCTCCAGCCCGTCGAACACCACCTCGCAATGCCCGCCATGCTCCTCCGGCCCCATGATCGGGATGCGGCGCACGATGTGCCAGCCCGGCTGGTCCTTGTGGAACAGGAAGGTCGTCAACGCGCCGCGCTTGTCGTCGGATGTGCGGGCCAGCAGAATGAAATGCTCAGCACCCTCTGCGCCGGTGATGAACCACTTACGGCCACTGATCACCCACTTGTCGTTGCCGCTCCGCTCGGCCCGGGTCAGCATCATCGTCGGATCGGAGCCCGACCCCGGGGCAGGCTCGGTCATGACGATCGACGAGCGGATATCGCCGTCGATGATCGGCTGGAGCCAGCGGTCCTTCTGGTCCTCGCGCGCCACACGATCGAGCAGGATCATATTGCCATCGTCAGGTGCCGCACAGTTGAACACCACCGGCCCGAAGCGCGAGCGGGCCGCCTCCTCATAGAACGTGGCCATGCCGACGGTGTTGAGGCCCAGCCCACCACGCGATTGGGGCATCTGCGGGGCCCACAGGCCGGCGGCCTTGGCCTTCGTGCGCAGCGCCTGCAGGGGCGCTTCGCCAATATTCTCATGTTCGTCGAAATTCACCTGATCGGCCTCGACGGGCATGATCACGTCGCCAACGAACGCGTTGACGCGCCCGCGCAGTTCTTCCAGTTCTTTGGGGAGTGAAAAATCCAAAATTCTATCTCCTGTGTAGGCGCCTAGAGCGTCGAGAGGGTCAGGCCGCCATCGACGGCGATCACCGATCCGGTGATGTAGGCACCGGCGGGTCCGGCCAAAAGCAGCAATGCGCCATCCAGATCATCGGGCTCACCAAATCTGCGGACTGCCACACGGCTTTGAATGCGCTGTCCCGGATCGCTGTCGAGGAAGGTGTCGTTTAGTTCCGTTCGGATGTAGCCGGGCGCGATTGCATTCACCAGGATACCGTGTCTCGCGACCTCCAGCGCCATCGTCTCCGTCATGCTGACCAAGCCCGCTTTTGACACGCCGTAGGACTGAATTCCCTTGGCGACTGTCTTCCAGCCGAGCACGGAGGCTATGTTGATGATCCGTCCGCCCTTGCCGTGGGCGACCATGTGCCGACCGACCTCACGCGCGACGAGCCAGGCGCCCTTGAGGTTGGTTCCGACCACCTGGTCCCACTCCTCTTCGTCCATCTCGAGGGTCAGCGCGCGGGGCGGCACGCCCGCATTGTTCACGAGGATGGTCATTGCGCCGAGTTCTTCCTCGGCGTGGCGCACGGCCTGCGCGACGGAATCCGCGTCGGTCACATCGAGTTCGACAGCAAGTGCGCGACCGCCGTCAGCCTCGATTTTCGCGGCGAGATCGGCCAGACGATCGGTGCGCCGCGCCGCGATGACCACCTGCGCACCCGCCCCGGCCAAGGTCTGGGCGAAATGAGCCCCCAAGCCGCTCGACGCGCCCGTCACGAAGGCCACCTGCCCCGTCAGATCAAACCGATCGCTCATACAATTTCTCCAAACTCCGAAAGATTGCTGAACCCACGCGGCGCCGGTAAGTTTGAGACACCATTCACGCCACCCGGAACACCAATCCAATGCCAACCATTCTACTGGACAAGCAGGGCGCCGTCGCCACCCTGACCCTGAATCGCCCCGATGTGCTGAACGCGCTCAATCGCGACATGGCGCTTGAACTCAACGCCGCCGTCGAAGAGCTGGCCGGTGACGCTTCGGTTCGCGCCGTGATCCTGAAGGGGGCCGGCCGCGGCTTCATGGCGGGCGGCGACGTCGCGACGTTTCACGAGAACATCGACACGATCGCTGACACAATCGACGACCTCATCGGGCTCTATCACAAGGCGGTCCTGGGACTGTCGAGCCTGCCCAAGCCGGTGGTGGCCGCGCTGCACGGCCCCGTCGCAGGCGCGGGCGTCGGCATGGCGCTGAATGCAGATATCGGCGTCGCCGCGGACAACACGGTCTTCACCATGGCCTATATCGGCATCGCCACGATCCCCGACGGCGGCTCCACATACCTGCTGCCCCGCGTCGTCGGCCGCCGAAAGGCGCTGGAACTGGCCATGCTCAGCGAGCCGATCGACGCCGCGACTGCGCTCGACTTGGGCCTCGTCAACCGGGTTGTCCCCGCCGAGGAACTCGAGGCCGAAGTAATGAAGATGGCCGAGCGCTTCGCCAAAGGGCCCACGACGGCCTATGCGAACACCAAGGCGCTGATCAACCACAGCTTCGAATCCGAGAACATGGCCGCGCATCTGTCGGCCGAACACGCCGCGTTTCTGCGCTGTGCGGTCAAAGATGACTTCGCCGAGGGTGTGGCGGCGTTCGTCGAGAAACGACGGCCGGAATTCAAGGGCGATTAGTCCGGACATCGACACGATGAGTGATTTCTCACGCGACGAAGCCCAAAATATCCTCGACACGGTGATGACGCCCTGGCTTGACGAGCTTGGCATGACCGTCGAGGAACTCACCGAGAATGGCGCCGTCGTCCGCCTGCCGTGGCACGAACGCATTTCCCGCGACGGCGGGCTGGTGACGGGTCAGGCACTACTGTCCTTCGCCGATGCCGCAATGGTGGTGGTGATCTCGTCTGCGATCGGTGGCTTTCAGAAAATGGCCACCATCGACATGACAACGTCTTTCCTCGCAGCGGCCTACAACACCGACATCATCGCGCGCGGCCAAGTCCTGCGCCGCGGCAAACGTATGATCTATGGCCGGATAGACCTGGAAACGGCAGACACGGGTGACCATATCGCCCTCATTCAGACGACCTGGACCCTGCTCGGCGACCGCTGACGGTTAGTCGAGCGGGCCGTCCGCTTCGCGCCACGCCGCCATCCCTCCGGCCACATGGCACACGTCTTCGAAGCCCATATCGAGCAATGTCTTGGTCGCAAGCGCAGAACGCCCCCCGGTGGCGCAGAATAAAATCAACCTGTCCCCACTCGAGAACACCGGATTGTGCGCCGGGCTGTCCGGGTCGGCATGAAACTCCAGGAACCCGCGCGGCACATGCGCCGATCCCGCGATCGTGCCCTGCTCCCGTTCGACGCCCTCACGAATGTCGATGAAGGCATAGCCCGCCTCGCCAACCACCGCGATCGCGTCCTTGACCGCGACGGTCTCGATTGAGGCGTTCGCTTCCGCGAGCATCTGCTTGAATCCGTGCTTCAGTGACATTGATACCTCCTAGTCCGTCCGTGACCGGAATTCAGTTCAGCCCGTTACCCTATCCCCATGATCGCCGCGGCGGTGCCGCCGAGGATCTTCTTGCGTTCGGGCGCGGTTAGCTTGGTCGCGCTCTCGACGAATGACACCGGTTCGAACTCCTGCATGTCGAAGGGATAGTCGGTCCCCATCATCACCTGATCGACCCCGACGAGGTTGACCAGATATTCAAGCTGGTCGGGCCGGAACACGATGGTGTCGTAGTACAGCTCGCTTAGATATTCGCTCGGCGGCCGGCTGATCTTGTCGCGCAACTCCGGTCGATACTCCCAGCTATGGTCCATCCGGCCCGCATAGTAGGGGAAATACCCGCCGCCATGAGCGATGCAGATCTTGATCCCCGGATGACGGTCCAGCACGCCGCCGAAAATCAGATGGGTGATCGCAATCTGTTCCTCGAGGGGCTGGCCGACGCAATTGTGCATGAAGAACGGGCGCAGCCGCGCGCCATCCGTGAAACCAAACGGATGCAGGAACAGCGGCACATCAAGGGCCACGGCCTCGGCATAGATCGGATCGAAGCGCTCGTCCGAGAGTTCCACGCCATCAATATTGGTGGACAGAATAAAGGCCCGGATATCAAGTTCCTTCACCGCGCGGCGCATCTCCGTAACCGATGCGGCGGCATCCTGCATGGGCAGCGTGCCCATGGCGGCAAAACGGTCCGGGTTGCCGGCCACCAGCTTCGACACGTCATCATTCTGTACACGGGCGAGCTCATTCCCGAGTTCGGGATCGGTCCAGTAGTAGAACTGGATTGGCACCGGGCTGACGATCTGGATATCGACGCGCGTGGCGTCCATATCCGCTTCGCGCGGCTTGAGGTCGATCATCTTCGGCACGAGGCTCGGGATGTTCTCGTTGTCGACCGCCATGGAAGTCGGATGGGCGTAGAACATGTACGGATCGCGGTCCGGTGTCAGAATTTCCGTGGGCTGATAATGCTTGTCCATCAACGCCTTCGCCGACGGCGAAAAGACGTGGCAATGCATGTCGATGGCGATTGTTCCGTTTGCGGCCATGAGTCCCCCTCCAAGTTTGTTCAACCTACTGGTCGGTTGCGGCAAAGCTTAACACTGCTGGCAGATAGAGAAAGGGCGGTGGAAAATTCCACCGCCCTCTAATTCACATAGATGGAGCCGCGTGGCTCGTCACCTGAGCGATCGCTTGAGTTCGACCAGGAACAGCGGGATCTCCGGGAAAATCATCACCAGGATCAGGACAACCAGCATCACCAGCGCGAACGGTGCCGCACCGATGAAGATATCCGCGAGCGAGATGTCCTTCTGTACCAGCGTCGATTTGATCACGTAGACCGCGAGGCCCAACGGCGGGGTCAGGAGGCCGATTTCCGTGGCTATCACGGTCACGACGCCAAACCAGACCAGGTCAACATCAAACGGCTTCAGCACCACGAGGAACAGCGGCACGGTGATTAGCATGATCGATACCGAATCGATGATCGTCCCGAGGATGATCAGGATGACCACATACATGATCATCAGCTGGACGAAGCTGGCGTTCATATCGCCAATCACGCGTCCCAACTCTGTCGGCAGCCCCGAAATCCCGAGCATCCGGCTGTACATACTGGCCGCAATAATCAGGAACAGCAGCGTCGCCGTGATATGCCCCGTCTCGACCAATACGTCCCACAATTTGCGGACCGTGATCTGCCTGCGCACCAGCGCAAACAGGAATGCGACGAAGGCACCTGCGGCACCTGCTTCGGTTGGCGTGTAAAGCCCGGCATAGATGCCGCCGAGAACGACCATCACCAGGATGACGATCGGATAGGTTTTCGCGAACAGTTCCTTGCCAGGCATTTTCTCCTGGTCCATCTGCTGATCGAGAGCCCCTGGCTCGGCAACCCAATTGGGGAACCCGTACGCCATGATCGCAATCAGGACGCAGAAGGAGAAGGTCAGCAGGATGCCCGGGCCAATGCCCGCGATGAACAAATCACCGACGGATTCTTCAGCAATCAGCGCGAAGATAATCAGCAGGATCGAGGGCGGAATGAGCATGCCCAGGACCGATGAGCCCGCGACGGTGCCGACCGCGAAGCGGCCCTTGTAGCCGTAACGCAACATCTCCGGCACGGAGATACGGGTGAATACGGTCGCCGATGCGATGGAGACGCCGGTGATAGCGGCGAAGATAGCATTCGCGATGACCGTCGCCATCCCGAGGCCGCCACGCACCCGGCGCAGGGCATTCTGGGCGATGTCGTAGGTGTCGCGCCCCATCCCCGCCGTACTGACGAGCAAGCCCATCAAAACGAACAACGGAATGACGCCGAACAGGAAATCCTGGACGGTTTTTGCCGCCGATATCCAGAGCAGGCTAATCGCGATATTGACGTTGCCCTTGATGACCCAGACCCCCACGAAAGAGATCAGGGCGAGCACGACAGGAACATGCATGCCGATATAGATCAGCAGCAGCATCGCGATGATGGAGACGATGCCAATTTCAAAACCGCTCATTTGGTCGACTCCTCAGCGGCAGCCGCTTGCACATCTACGGCTTCCTCATGCTCGAGCGGCGGCTTGCCAAACAAGCCGCGGAGGTTATCAACCACCAACAGGAAAAACTGGATGCCGAGAAGCGTACAGCCGACCACGAGCGCGAGGCGCTGGGGCCATTCCGGGAATGTGAACACCCCGGTATTCCCGACGAAATGACCGCCGTGATAGGCCTGCAGCCACTTCGGCCAGCCGCCGATAACGATGGCAACCATCAACCCAACCCCGGCCAGATGGAACAGAATCCCCATGATATTGCCGACCGCCGGCCATTTCCTGAGGATACTTCCGTAGAGCGCATCGGATCGTGTGACGCGGCCAACCTTCAACGTATGCGCCAACTGCAGATAGAGGATCGTGACGATCGAAATCTCGACGATCTCGGTCACGCCGCTCAAGGGCGAGTTGAAGACAAATCGAAGGGTGATATCGAGGGTGATTAGCAGCATCAGGACGAAAATCCAGCCCGAAGCCACCCCGTTGCTCACCAGGACGATCCGGTCGAAAATTCGACGCAGAACATCCAAAAATCCAAGTATTGCGTTCAATGGAAGTCGGGGAGCCACCTTGCGGCAGCTCCCCTCCCTATTTCGAGATTGAGTTCACGTACAGATGAACGGGACGGTTCTATTCCTTGTCCCACTGGCGTGCGATCGGCTGATTGGCCGCCCGCATCTCGCCCATCCAGGCCTTGAGGATCTCGGTCCCCGGCTGACCAGCGGCATTGCGTGCCTCAGCCCACTGCTTGCCCAACGGCGGCAGTGCCTTGGCCCAAGCAAGACGCTCGGCATCGCTTGCCACAGTGACCTTCGTGCCGAATTCCGCCTCGCAACGTGCCAGTCCGGATTTCGCACCGTCGTTCACCCGCTTGACGTTTTCGGTTACCCAAGCCTTGGTCGAATCCTGCATGGCTTTCTTAACTTCTCCAGGCAGGCCGGCCCAAACGTCGCTATTGAAGTTCAGGGAGAAGCCGTTCACCCCACCGAGGGTCGCATCGTATGCGAACGGAGCCGGCTCACAGAGCTTGAACGCACCGGCGCCCTGGCGCCAGACGATCATGGCCTCGTAAATACCCGTGCTCAGGCTGTTGTAGGCATCCGCAAGGTTGGTCTGCACGCCGGCAGCGCCAATCGCGAGAACCCAGGGAAGGTTCGGGCCGGCAGCGCCGACCTTCAGGCCCTTGACCTGGTTGATGCTGGAGATCGGCTTGGCCGACCAGAGCATGTAGTTGTCAACGGCACCCGTCGGGGCCAACGCGACCTGGTTGAATTCCTTCACCCAAGTCTCTTTGTACTGCGGGAAGGTGTCGACCATCTTCTGAGTCACAACACTGATCAGCGCGATGTCGTTGCTCGTGAACGGTGTCTTGAAGGACACGTCATAGAGCGGAACCTTATCGGCATGGAACGCAGTCACGATGACGCCGAGGTCACCAATGCCGGTCTCGACACCTTCGAGCTCGCCACGCGGCTTGACGATCTGGCCGCTGATGCCCTTGTTCCAGTTGATCTTGTAGTTGCCGTTCTTCGCGAGCGCGGCATCAACAGCAGGCATGTAGGCGTCAACCAGCGAACCGATCCAGGTCGCGGGCGGCGGATAGCCGGAGATCGCCGTGAGGTTAATGGTTTCCTGCGCAGTTGCCGGTGCCGAGACGGCAACTGTTGCCGTGGCGGCTGCGGCGATGAGCAGCGCAGTCGTTTTTGAAATTTTGGACATAAAGTCCTCCCTGTTTGTTTTTTCATTTCCCCGTCGGACTTTTATAGTCCAGACGAAACCTTCCAACAACGACGACCCCATGTCCATCGAGAATTCGTGAATGTTTCCAATACGAACAAATCAGTCCGGTTTTTTCTCTTAAGGTAGAAAAACACTACTGTTTGGCGAGTATTGTGGTCAGTGATCTCGGAGTCCGTATTCACATATACGAACCGACGAAACACCGGCCTTCCTCACGTTTTCGTAATTCGCACTGTCCATCCCGGACTCGGGTGAATTCACTGCATATCCGAAAAAAACCGGGCCAGCGTCTCCGCCAGCCCGGTTTCGTAAGTCATAAAAATTCGGTGCCTATTCGGCCGCCTGCGCGAGAAGCGCATCGGGACCAAACAACAGATCACGCAACCAGATGGCCTGCGCGCTCGAGACTTTCTCGAGATGCTCGTTATTCGAGTACAGGCTCATGTGATCGACACCCTCGACGATCGCCAGTTTCTTGTTCGGGCACGGAACCGCGTTGAACACATCGATCTCCAAATCGGATGAAGTGATGTTATCGCCCTTCGCAATCGCCATCATGTAGGGCGTCTCATAGAGACGCTTGGCATAGGGCATCACATCGTACTGCATAAGCAGCTCAACGGATTCGAGCGTGTTCTCATGGATGTGGTTCGGTGCTTCACGTTCCTTGATATCCTGGAAGATCGTACAGACATGGGGGAACGGCCATGAACTGATCTCGTTGTCCGGATCAGTGGTCGCCATCGCGATCATCTGACTCGGCTCACCGCGCTGACGCGCCTCGCGGTCGTCAAGAATGAGTTTCTGGATCGCCGCGAACTTACGCTCGCCATGACAGCGACGCATGGTCGGGAAACCGTCGACCACGGGGACCACCGACAGCGCAAACTTTACGCGCGTGTCCAACGCCGCGACACAAATCGCATGGCCGCCGGAATATGAAATGCCCCAAACGCCAATCCGGTCGGCATCGATTTCATCCAATGTCTTGGCGAAGCTCACCGCGTTGCGGTAATCCTCGATTTGACCCCAGGGATCGATATGCTGGCGCGGCAACCCGTCGCTATCGCCGAAGCAACGATAATCGAAGATCAGGCAAGCACAGCCGATTTCAACGAAATCGTCCGCATAGTACGGCATGACGATTTCCTTCACGTAGCACCAGCCGCCCGCCATAACCACCAGCGGCGGGTTCTTGACGCCGTCGGGCATGTAGAGCGTGCCGCGTATGGTGTCGCCGCAGCTGTTGAATTCAATGTCACGAGTTTGCATTTTCTTCTCTCCCCTAAAGAGCCGTTTTCACCCTTGTGAACTGGGTTTTGTCTATCAATCAGGTTGTCCCGCATCCCGGGACCTGTCAACTCCCCGCCACTCTCCGGAGCCCAGGTCAAAGCTTACGCATCGCCCTCGTTCGCCAATGCTTCCGCGACCCGTTCGCGCAGAACATTTTTGCGGATCTTGCCCGCAGCCGTACGCGGAAACTCGTCGATGATCTCCAGCCGCTCTGGATACTTCCGCGTCGCCATGCCGGTGGTTTTAAAGAACGCAACCATGGTGTCGAAATCCAGCATCGCCCCCGGCTTCAGCGTCACATAGGCGCACCCGGTCTCGCCCATGCGCGGATGCGGCATCGCAACCACGGCGGCCTCCTGGACCGACGGATGTTCGTGCAAGGCATCCTCAACCTCGCGCGGGCTGAGGTTCTCGCCGCCACGGATGATCAAATCCTTCAACCGGCCGGTGATCACGAGATCGCCGGCTTCGGTCATCACTGCCAGATCGCCGGTGTGAAAATATCCATCCGCCTCGAACGCTTCGAAATTGTGTTCATCGGCGGCGTAGCCGAGACACATTTCCGGCCCGCGCGAAAGGATTTCCCCCTCTTCGCCTGGCCCGAGCACCCGCCCGTCGGCCGGATCAACGATCTTGACCTGATGGCCGACGATATGGCCTTCGGTCGTCGCACCCAGTTCCTCCTCGTCGCGGCTGTTCACTCCCAGTGTCACGGTCGGTGCTTCTGTCGAGCCGTAACAGCGCGAACAGACGCAACGCTCGAACACGCTGTGCGCAGTGTAGATAACCTCTGGTGGAACGGGCGCGCCACCGCACGGGAAATAGCGCAAGCTCGGCAACGCACGCCCGCTTTTCCCGGCAACGTCCATGAGCTCCTGCAGAAAGACCGTCGCCGCAATTGTGAAGGTCACACCATGCGCATCGATCAGGTCGGCGGCCGCATCGGCATTCCAAATCTCCATGAACACCACCGGGGCGTTCAACGTGAACGGCATCTGAATGCCGTACAGATATCCGGTGATATGGGTGACAGGGGACGGCATCAGAACGACATCGTCTTCGCCGAGCCCGAGAAAGTTCGAGATCGCCTGGATTTCGGTATCGATCGTGTTGTGACTGTGCAGCACGCCTTTGGGCCGGCCCGTCGTGCCCGAGGTGTACATGATCAGCTTGACCGCATTGGGATCGACCGTCGTTGGCGCGAACGCATCCGCATCGCCCTCGGCCAGAAGCGCGTCGAAGCCGGTCGCACCCTCGGCGTCGCCGCGAACCGTCACCACCAGATCGAGATCGGGAAGCTCGGCGCGGTGGCGCGCGATCATGTCGGCATAATCGAAATTGCGGAACTCGGTCGGGACAAAGATCGCCCGGGTGCCCGCATCGCGCAGGATATAGGACACCTCGGCGTCGCGATAGATCGGGATAATCGGGTTGCACACCAGCCCGAGCATGGCGCAGGCAAGATCGATCACCATTGTCTCGGGCCAGTTCGGCAATTCGAAACTCACGACATCGCCCGCGACGAGGCCACGCCCTTGCAACGCACTGGCCAGCGCCCGCGCCTGCCGGTCGAGTTGCGCGGCCGTCAGTCGCCGGGCCCCTTCAATGACCATCACCTTATCGGGGTTCTGTGCGAGCACCGCGTCGAGCTGATCCGCCAGGGTCTTGTTGCGCCAGATGCCGCTCGCCGTATTCTCGGCGATCAGCTCGTCGCTCAGGCGGGTCTTCCAGCCACTGACATCGGTGCGCATCGTTGACTCCCGCCGCCGCCTACTCGCGCGCGAGCCGGAGGCGGTTGGCGATGTTGTTTTTCTGGATCGCCGACGACCCGCCGATGATCGGCATCAGAAGCGCCTCACGTACGTAACGTTCCATGTCGAATTCCTTGATGTAGCCGTAGGCGCCCATCACCTGCTGGCAAGTCAGCACGATCTCCTTGGTGACGTCGCTGACATAAAGTTTAGCCATCGACGTCTCGACAGAGGCCGGCTTCTTCTCATCGAGCAACCAGGCCGCGTGATAGGTCATCAGACGGCAGGCGTGGAGCTTGGTCTTGCAATCGACCAGCATGTGCCGCACCGATTGATAGGCGGAGATCGGCTTGCCGAATTGCTTGCGCTCCTGGGCATATTCCCACGCGTCATCGACGGCAGCGGCGGCATTGCCCAGCGCCAGCGCCGCGACTTCGATCTTCTCAACATCAAGCCCGGGGCCGACGATCCGGCGCCACCCGTCGTTCCAGCCCTCTTCGCCACCGACGATATTCTCCGCCGGGATTTCCACATCCTCGAACGTCACATCGCAAGTGGACGCGCCCTTCATGCCCATCGCGTCCTGCAGCTCGATCGTCACACCAGGTGCGTCCGGCGGGATCAGGACGATCGACAGATTTTGATAACGCTCGGCATCGGGGTCGCTCCTCACGACCGCATAAATGTAGTCGGCGATGTTGGCGCCGGAACAGAAACGCTTGGTCCCGTTGATCGTGACCGTCGCGCCGTTGCCTTTACGGACCGCGGTGGTCCGGACGCTGGCAACGTCGGCGCCGACATCCGGCTCCGATATTCCATAGGCGAACAGGAGCTCTCCCGCGGCGAGCTTCGGCAGGAGTTTCTGCTTCTGCTCGGGGCTGCCCACCTCCTCGATATTCATGGCGCCATAGCAGGCGCACATGATGAACGGCACGGCGACGGCCATCGACCGGCGGGCCAGCTCCTCGATCACCACCATTGTCGCGGTGATATCCCGCCCGGCGCCGCCATATTCTTCCGGCACCGTCAGCGCGTTCACCCCGAGGGCCGAGAGCTTCTCGAAAATCTCGCGGGGATAGTGATTCTCCCGGTCCCACTCCTGGGCCAGGGCGCGCGGCATCTCGTTCTCGACGAAGCGCCGCAGCGTGTCCCGGAGCATGGTGACATGCTCTGCCTCCTGGAAATGTTCCATCGCGCCGCCTACTTCCCGGTGAATTTCGGCTCTTCCTTGTTCAGGAACGCCTCGGTGGCGATGCGATGATCGTCGGTCATCTGGGACATCGCCTCGAAGTTAAACGCCGTGTCGAGGACCGCGTTCGCGGCCTGCTTGAGCCCGCCATTCACCGCGGCCTTGGTCCATTTGATGGCGTTGATCGCGCCACCCGCGAGCCGTGCCGCCATCGCATCGACCGCCGCGTCGAGTTCGTCGGCGGGCAGCGCATGATTGATCAGGCCGATCGTCGCGGCGTCCCGGGCCGTCAGCAGATCGCCCGTCATGAGATATTCCTTGGCCCGGGCATAGCCGATCAGCTGCGGCCAGATCACAGCTCCCCCGTCTCCGGCAACAAGGCCGACCGCGACATGGGGATCACCCAGCTTGGCATTTTCGGCCGCATAGATGATGTCGCAGAACAGGGCAATCGTGCAGCCGAGGCCGATCGCATGGCCGGGCAGCCGGGCAATGATCGGCTTTTGCAGGTCGAGCAGGCTGTTCACCAGCCGCTTGCCCTCCCAGACCGTCCTGGCAAAGGCGGCGGGGTCACCATGCATGGCATTCAGCCACTGCAGATCGCCGCCGGCGCAGAAGGCTTTCCCCGCACCAGTGAGGATGACGACATCGGCTTCATCATCCGCATCCACGTCGAAGAATATGCGCGAAAGTTCTTCGTGCAGTACCGCATCGATCGCGTTGAGTGATTCGGGGCGGGACAGAGTCAGGCGCAGAATTCGACCTTCGCGCTCGGCCGTAATCGCCGTGTAGCTGTCATAGTTCATCTCGTCCCCCAGTCATGCCTCTTCGTGCATGTTCGTGAATCAGTGCCCGTCGCGTCAACAGCGGTCAGCCGCCGACGGGGGTCAGGCTTCCTGGCGCATCTTCAGTTTCAGCGCGACCACCTCATAAACGTCGAGGCCGGTCAGAACGCTGATCTCCTCGAGCGGTAACGACGTCTCGTTGAGCAGTACGCGCGCGTGGCTATCGGGGTCGCGCTTGCGATTGTTGCGCCGGGGCACCCTGTTGGCCGCCGCTGCGGCCTTGCGCCGTTCGGCCTCGTCGAGCCCGCGCTGCTGTGCCTCTTCCAGGGCCGCATCCCGTCGCGCCTTGTCGGCGTCGATCCAGGCGTCGGACATCCGCGCCGCCTTGGCGAGACCTTGCGCGTCCTCGCTGGCTCTTCGCGAGAATTGCGGAAATCTTTCCTCGGGGCGTTCAGGAGCAGGCCCGCCGCCGGCAGCTTCCTCCAGCGTCATGCCATGGCTTTTCACCATGCGTTCCGCCGCGGCCAGCGCGGCATCCCGTTCGCCCTCGTAAGGGCTTTCCTTGGCGAGGTTCAGAAGATTGTGGAAGCGGGTTTGTTCCGCTTCATTGAAAGCGCGTGCGTCAACGATGACGTCACCTGTTGATAGGGTTCATGGATAGGGACGGAGTATAGCCTATTTGGCAGATTCCGCAGATCAGATCACTAGTTTCCGCAGTTCAAATCACCAGTGCGACCACCGCACCGGTCATGCAGGTCGCGATGGTCCCGGCAACGAGTGACTTGAGACCCAGCCCGATCAGGTCGGATTTGCGCTCAGGAGCCATCGCGATCATGCCCGCAAGCATGATGCCGACACTGCCGAAATTGGCGAAACTGGCCATCGCATAGAGCAGGATAATTCGGGTCCGCTCCGACAGGCTATCGCCAGCGGCCGCGAGATCGAGAAAGGCGATCAGCTCGTTCAGGACGATCTTGGTCCCGATCAGGGCGCCTGCGGCCGTGGCCTCCGCCCAGGGTATCCCGATCAACCAGGCGACGGGCGCCAACAACCAGCCCAGCAAACGTTGAAGACTGACAGGGCCTCCCCAGAGATCGGGAAACAGGCCCAACAGTTGATTGACCAATGCGACCACGGCCACGAACACGATGAGCATCGCGATGATGTTCAAAAGCAGGCGCAACCCATCCTGAGTCCCCTGCACCATGGCGTCCATGGTGCTGTCATACATGCCGCGCCCCGTCTCGAGGTCATCCGCCGAGGCAGCGGCCACATCGGGCGTATCCGTCCCCGGCGCGGGTGCAGGCACCATCAGGCGCGCAATGACGATTGCGGCGGGGGCGCTGATCAGAGACGCGACCAGAAAATGGCCTGCCGCATTTTCGATCACCCCATTGAGGAACGTCGCGTAGAGCACGAGAACCGTCCCGGCGATCGTCGTCAGGCCGCACGTCATGGTGACGAACAGATCGCTGCGGTTCATGCGCGCGAGATGGGGCCGAATCAGAATGGCCGCCTCGACCATCCCGACGAAGATATTGGCCGCCGCACCGAGTGCCACCGGGCCGTCGATCCGCAATGTGAGCTTCAGGCCGGCGGCCAGCCCCCTGATGATCAGCGGCATGACCCGCCAATGCCAGAGGACCGCCGACAGGGCGGACATCAACAGAACAATCGGCAGCGCCTGGAACGCCAGGACGAACGCGGCCCCGGGGTAGCTCTCCGTAAAGGGTAGTGGACCGCCGCCGAGGAAACCGAAGACCAGGCTCGTGCCCGCCTTTGACGCCGTGTCGAGGGCGAGAACCAATCCATTGACGGCACCAATCGCCTCGCGGACCACCGGCACCGAAAGCGCGATCGCCGCCAGTGCGATCTGGACGGCCACGCCTGCGATCACCAATCGCCAGGACCAACCCCGGCGATTTTCACTCAGCAACCAGGCCAGCCCGATCAGCGCAGTCAGGCCCAGTATCGGTTGGATAGTTTCAATCATAGGTTCCCCCCGGAAGCCCCCATCCCGTATGCCGCATTCGCAAACGGTCTATCCACATGATCTACAGCAGCAGACGATTCGCGCCCGACAACGCAGAACAGGAACGGGGCCCTCAAAGGAGGCCGCATAAAAAAGGACCGGATCAACGCGATCCGGCCCCAAGATACTGTGATGTCAATCCGGTGGCGGCGTCACCCCCAAGGGGAGGTTGGTTGCGATGCCAAAGAGTTTGGGAGCGTCGCGTCGACCGGTTTGTGTCTCTTTTGGGTTTTTCCGCCCGTTTGTTTTGGTGTCTTGGAGTCTTGGAGGTTTGGTGTCACTTGGTCCGTAATTTCAAAAACCACCCTAGTTCGAATCAAAAGTATCGGCAATTTCAATCAGTTAAACTTCTAATCGAATTCATCTGAAATGTGATCTATCTCTTACGATCACACACAACACAGGAGCGAAGTTCATGGGCGCACTCGACAACAAGGTTGCCATCGTCACCGGGGCTGGCGGCGGCATCGGCCGGGCCATGTCCACACGATTTGCCGCCGAGGGTGCTGCGGTCGTCTGCGTCGATATCAACGAAGAACGCGTCAACGCAACGGTCGACGAAATTACTCAGAACGGCGGGCGGGGCATCGCCCTCCCGGCCGACGTCGCGGTCGAAGCCAATGCCGAGGCTGCCGTCGCTGCTGCGGTCTCCGATTTCGGGGGGCTGCATGTCCTGGTCAGCAACGCGATTTATGATCTGCCGCTGGCTCCCGTCACCGAGATTTCCTATGACGATTGGCGACGCACCATGGACGTCAATCTCAACAGCGCGTTCCTGTTTTCCAAACACGCGATTCCGGCCATCGATACGTGCGGCGGGGGCAGCATCATCCTGATCGCGTCCCAGCTTGGCCGCACGGCCAAGCCCGGGCGCCCGTGGTACTGCGCCCAGAAGGGCGCGCTCATCAACATGGCGCGCGCGATGGCGCTCGATCACGCGCATCAGAACATCCGGGTCAACAGCCTGTCTCCCGGGCCCGTCGAGACCGACCGCTTCGTCACCAATTTCGACGGCCGTGACGCAGCCCAAGCTGCAAATGGCACCATGTTCGACCGGCTCGGAAAGCCCGAGGAGATCGCCGCGGGTGCGGTGTTCCTGGCGAGCGCGGAGTCCTCGTTCATGACCGGCTCGGACCTCCTGATCGACGGTGGATATACGGCCGTCTGACATCGGTGTGAGAACTTGATTTAGTTACATTTGTAACTATTATTGACGCACCATCAAAAGGACATTTCCATGGACGGTGCGACGACGAAGACGGACGCGGGCTACCAGAGCGGCCTCGGGAACCATTTCTCGAGCGAGGCCCTGCCGGGCGCCCTACCTCAGGGGCAGAATTCCCCTCAGAAAGCGCCCTACGGGCTCTATGCCGAGGGAATGAGCGGGTCGGCGTTCACGGTGCCACGCGAAGAATCGCGGCAGACCTGGTGCTATCGCATCCGCCCGACGGCCAAGGCGCCGCCCTACGCGCGCCTCGCGAACAGCGGCTGGCGCACGCCATCGGCAGGAGACACATCCGCGCCGCCCAACCAGATGCGCTGGAACCCGTTAAATTTTCCCGACGCCCCGACAGACCTGATCGACGGCATGACCACCTATGCCATGTGCGGCGACGCGCATCACCAAACGGGCATCGGCATTCACCTGTATGCGGCCAACCGGTCGATGACCGAGCGGTTTTTCCACAACGCCGATGGCGAGATGCTGTTCGTGCCGCAACAAGGTCGGCTCGTCCTGCACACGGAGCTCGGCATACTCGACGCCGCACCTGGTGAGATCGCGGTCGTACCGCGGGGCATCAAGTTCCGGGCCGAACTCCCGGACGGCGCGTCGCGCGGTTACGTCTGCGAGAATTACGGGCTCCCGCTGCGCCTGCCCGAACTGGGCCCGATCGGCACCAACGGCCTGGCCAGCCCGCGTGATTTCCTGACACCCAACGCCGGATTCGAGGATCGCACGGGCGCATTCGAGCTCGTGTTCAAGTTCGACGGCGGATTGTGGACCACGGGGGTCGACCGCTCCCCGCTCGATGTGGTGGCATGGCACGGCACCCATGTGCCCTACAAATATGACATGGCAAACTTCATGACGATCGGCACGGTGAGCGTCGACCACCCCGACCCGTCGATCTTTACCGTGCTGACCTCGCCCTCGCCCGACCCAGGCACCGCGAATGTGGACTTCGCGATCTTCCCGCCGCGCTGGATGGTCGCCGAACACACGTTCCGGCCGCCCTGGTTCCACCGCAACGTGATGAACGAGTTCATGGGCCTCGTCGAGGGCGCTTACGACGCCAAGGCCGAAGGCTTCACGCCGGGCGGTGCGAGCCTGCACAACTGTATGGCCGGACACGGCCCCGACGCCGCCACCTTCGAGGCGGCCAGCAACGCCAAACTCGTGCCCGAGAAGATCGACGGGACCCTCGCCTTCATGCTCGAGACCCGCTACGTGCTGCGCCCCACGCCGTTCGCGCTGGAGACGCCGCTGCGCCAGGCCGACTACCAGGATTGCTGGGCCGGCCTCGAAGACCGTTTCGACCCCGCCCGGCGCTAAACCCGCCTACTTCTCCGGGATGACCGGCAGCAGCACATGGGACGGGTGGTCAGGCCCGGTGTGCAGGGTGACCTTCTTGCCGTAGACGTCGAGCGGCCGGTTGGACGGCATCTCGTGCTTGAACGGCCCGACGCCATACTGGACGCGGTTGGCGATCATCGGGTCGCCCGGCGTCCAGCCCGGATAGACATAGTCGCGGCCGCGCACGCTGAGGCCCAGTCGATAGCCCTCCGGCAACACGATCGACGTCGGCCAGATCTCGATATCGAGCTCGTAGATCTCACCCGGCGTGAGTGGCTGCACTTCGTCATGGGCGTGATACGGCCGGTAAGGCAAGGTCTGGTCGGGGTCGAGCTTGCGGTGCGAGGCGCGCAGCCAGCCGAGCCCGACGGGCGTGTGGGGGTCGTTGGCACCCTTGTAGACGACCTCCTTCATGTCCGGCTTGAACACCCGCAGCACCAGGAACAGATCGGCGTCCTCGGTCTCCGAAGAGATGAACAGCTTGGCAGCAACAGGCCCGGTAATCTCGGTCTCCTGCGCCACGGGCGGCGCCAGGAACGTCGCTCCGTCCCCCATCGCCTCATAGGTGAAGCTCTGGGCATCAGCCATCGGCGCATCAGAGAGCGTCTTACCCGCGGGATCGAGATACATCTCGGTCCATTCGGTACGCGGGATCGGCCATGCATCCTCGGCCCGCTCGACGAACACCTCGTCGGGATGCCGGATCAACAGCTGCACCTTCGGCTGCTCACCCCAGCCTGTATCCTCGCCCTTCAGGAAGTGGCCGAGGAAGCGGCGCTGCAAGTCGATGCCGTAGTCGGTGTAGTAGTGGGTAAAATGCTCAAGGCCATGGATCTCGAGCCACTTCTGATCGCTCGCGGCATTCACATAGCCCTCGGTGTTGCCGCGTGGATGCAGGCCCACACCGCCCCAGTTACCCGATGACAGCAACGGCACGTTGATCTTGGAATAGTCCGGCATCCGGGCCTTCCAGTAATCATCGACCAGGGGATGAGCCAGAATATCGCGGCCATAGTCGGTGCGATTGTCCGCCAGCTCTTCCTCCGACAGCGTCTCGGGCCCCGAAATCCACTCGCCATTGAGGCGGCTCTTCTTGCCATAGGCACCCTTGCCATGCTGGCGCGGGACGACGGCGGAGTTGAACCAGATCGACGGGAACCGACAGGCGATGCCGCCGTGATGTCCCATGTCGCGATAGTAATCCGCAGCGCCTTCCCAGACGCACATCGCGGCCAGATGCTTGGGCTGGAGGGAGGCGACCTGCCACTGGTTCATGCCGTAATAGGAAATCCCCGAGGTCCCGACCTTGCCGTTCGACCAGGCCTGGGTGCCCGCCCAGTTGATGCAGTCGTGGAAGTCCTGGGCTTCGCGCGCCGACCAGACGTCGAGAAAGCCCTGGGACCGGCCCGCACCGCGCGAATCCACCCGCATGCAGATGTAGCCGTCCGGCACCCATTTCTCGGGATCCACGAGCTCCCAGTTTTGATACCGGTTCGATGAGCCGACGAGACAGTCGGGGTAATCCTCAACCATCTGCTTCCACTGGTAGGGATAGCCGTCTTCCCAGGCGAGCCACTTGGCATAGGGGCCGTAGCTGATGATCACCGGATACTGGCCGTCATCGTCGGGTCGGTAGATATCGGCGCGCAGGACGATCCCGTCGTCCATCTCAAGCGGCACATCCCAATCGATGCGCATCCCGTCATTGACCTTCGACGTCATCTGGCTATCGCCGGGTGTCTGGATACTGCTCATCACTGCGTCCCCCAATTTTGAACTATTTGCGTTTCTTGCCCGCGCGCTTCGGCGGGATGACCGGCAACAACAGATGCGACGGATGGTTCGGTCCACAATGGATCGTAACGTTGCCGCCATAGACCCGCGCGTCCCGGCCGTCATGGACGAAGGGTCCAACACCGGTGAATTCGTTCTTCATGTTCGACAATCGCCCGCCCGATCCGCCGGGATAGACATAGTCCCGCCCCCGGACCGTCAGCCCCAGCCGATACCCGGCCGGCACGACGATCGATGTCGGCCAGACTTCAACGTCGAGCTCATAGACCTGGCCCGGCTTGAGCGGCTGCTTCTCGTCGTGGCTGTGATAGGGCTGATGTTTGCGTGATTTCTTCCGATCGAGCTTGCGGTGCGACGCCCGCAGCCAGCCTTGCGCGATCGGCGTGTGCGGATCGAGGGCTCCCTTGAAGGTGACTTCTTTCAGGTCGGGCGAGAACAACCGCACCACCAGGAACAGATCCGCGTCTTTCGTCTCGGACGACACGAACAGCTTGGCCGCCAGGGGCCCCGTGACTTCCATCGCCGTGTCCGCCGCGGGGGTCAGGAAGGTCAGCCCGTCGCCCAGGCCGGCATATGTGATCGCGCGTTTGCGGTCGAGCTTGCGCGCACCAAGCGCGCCACTGGCCGGATCGAGATAGGCCTTGGTCCACTTCGTGCTCTTGATCGGCCACTCGCCCTCGGCCCGCGGCACGAAGACCTCATCGGGATGGCGGACATTGAGCAACACTTTCGGCTGCTTCTTCCAGCCCGTGTCCTTGCCCTTCAGGAAATGCCCGAAGAAGCGTTTCTGCAGGTCGAGCCCGTAGTCCGTGTAAAACTCGGTCCAGTGCTCACGGCCATGCATCTCCAGCCACTTTTGCTTGGATGCCGCATGGACGAAGCCATCGATATTGCCGCGTGGATGCAGCCCCTGCCCGCCCCAGTTGCCGGCCGACAGGACCGGCACGTCGACCTTCGACCAGTCAGCCGAGCGACCCCGATACCATGCGTCGTCGAGCTTACGCGTGCGCAACTCATGGGGCAGATCGGTGCGGTTCTTCTTGAGGGTGGCGCGCGTGAATGTCTCCGGGCCGCAGACCAGGTCGCCATGGACCGCCGAACGCGGGCCATTCTTGCCAAGCCCGTACTGCACGGATTCAACCTGCTTGTCGTACCAGTTGGTCACGAAGGTCGACAGGATGCCGCCGTGATAGTTGGAGTCCCGGTAATAGTCCCCCGCGCCCTCCCAGACGCATAGCGCGGCCAGATGCTTGGGCTTCAGCGCCGCCACATGCCACTGATTGATCGCGTAGTAGGAAATGCCGTTGAGCCCGACCTTGCCGTTCGACCAGGGCTGCACCCCGGCCCAGTCGATGCAGGCCGCGAAGTCGCGGGTCTCGCGCGGCGAGCGCACGTCGACGACGCCGGGCGAGCGGCCGGAACCCCGGGAATCGACCCGGATGACCACATAGCCATCGGGCACCCATTTCTCAGGGTCCACGACCTCCCAGTTGGCGTATTTGTTGGTCGTCCCCTGGGCCACCTCGGGAAATGTCTCGACCATGATGTTCCAGGCGGTCTCGTAGCCCTCCTGGAATGCCAACCCCTTGGCATAGGGGCCGTGGCTCATGATGACGGGGAACCGGCCACGCTTGTTCGGGCGGAAGATATCCGCCCGCAGGACGTTGCCGTCGTCCATTTCGATCGGCACGTCCCAATCGATCCGCATCCCGTCCCGCACTTCCGTGCGAAACTGCGGATCATCGGCGTAGAGGTTCTCCGCCATGTGTCGCCCTACTTTGCCGGGATGATCGGCAGCAGCACGTAGCCGGCGTGATCGCCGCCCAGATGCACCGTCACATTGTTGTCGAACACCTCGGGCGGCCGGTCCGTCTCGTCGTCATGCAGGAACGGCCCGACACCCGTAAAGACGTTCTTCATGTTCGACAGGCCGGCATTCGGCTCGCCGGGATAGACATAGTCGCAACCCCGGATCGACAGGCCGAAGCGATAACCCTTCGGCACCACGATGCCCGAACCGTGAATCTCGATGTCGAGCTCGTAGATTTCTCCCGGGGTCAATTCCTGCACCTCGTCATGGGCGTGGAACGGCGCCCACTCCTCCGACCGTGCCGGGTCGAGCTTGCGGTGCGAAGCCCGCAGCCAGCCCGACGCGACAGGCGTGTGCGGATCGAGCGCCCCGCGGAACGTGACCTCCTTCATGTCCGGCTGGAACACACGCAGGACGACGAACATGTCCGCGTCCTTCGTGTCCGACGACACGTTGAGCTTGACCGCCATGGGCCCGCAGATTTCCGTGTCCTCGGCCGCCGGGTTCGACAGAAAAGTGAGCCCGTCGCCCATCGCCTGATAGGTGATTGCGGCGCTCTCGCTGGCGGACGCGTCCGACAGGATCTGCCCCACTGGCTCGAAATGGAATTTCGTCCACTGGGTGCGCGGCAACGGCCAGTCCTCCTCGGCGCGCGGAACGAACTTCTCGCCCGGATGGCGCACATTCAAGGACACACGCGGCTGATCCTTCCAGCCGGAATCATCACCCTTCAGATAGCAATCGAAGAACCGCATCTGCAGGTCGTTGCCATAGTCGGTGTAGTAGAGTGACCAATGCTCGAGGCCATGGACCTCGAGATACTTATCCTTCGATCCCGACAACATATAGCCGTGGAAGTTACCCCGCGGATGCAGCGGTGCACCGCCCCAGTTGCCGCAACTCAGGATCGGCACTTCAATCTGGGAATAGTCGACGGCACGGTCCGCGAACCACTCGTCGTCGAGCGGGTGGGCGCGCATGGTGGCATGCAGGTCGAACTTGTTTGCCTCCAATTCCTCGTCGGACAGTGTGTCCGGACCGGCAGACCACTCGCCGTTGGCGCGCGAACGGTAGCCTCGGTCGCCGTAGCCATGCTGCAGCTGCTTGATCTGCATGTCGTACCAGTGCTTGGCGAACGTCGAGTAGATGCCGCCGTGGTAGCTGCCTTCGCGGTAATAGTCCGTCGAGCCTTCCCACGGGCAGATCGCCGCCAGATGCGGCGGGCGCAGCGCGGCCACCTGCCACTGGTTGATCGCGTAGTAGGAGATGCCGCTCAGGCCCACCTTGCCGTTCGACCAGGGCTGGACGCCGCCCCATTCGATGCAATCGTAGAAATCCTTGGTCTCGCGCGCGTTGAAATGCTCGAGATAGCCCGGCGAGCGGCCCGCACCGCGGGAATCGACCCGCACAAGCACATAGCCATGGGGCACCCATTTCTCCGGGTCCGCAACTTCCCAGGCCTGATGAATGTTGGTCGAACCCGCCGGTACGTCCGGGTGGTTCTCGCACATCAGATCCCAGCAGGTTTTGTAGATTTCCTCGAAGTGGAGATCCTTGCCATAGGGTCCATGGGCCATGATCACCGGGTACTGGCCGTCATCGTCGGGCCGATACACATTGGCGCGTAGAACGACCCCGTCGTCCATCTCGATGGGCACATCCCAATCGACGCGCATGCCCTCGCGGACCTCGCTTTTGAACAGCGGATCGTCGATATGTTTGATGTCGTCCATGATCATTCCTCCCCTCTGCAGGACCCTTTCTGTGAGGGCCCATGCAGGCATTTATTCGTTGATACGCCCTTTTCGAACGGCCCCTATCTTCGAGCCATCGGTTCGTCTCGTTCGGCTACTTTTTTGCCGTCCTACTCGGCCGGAATGACGGGCAACAGCACATAGCCGGCATTTTCGCCGCCGAGATGCACCGTAACATTGTTGTCGAAGACCTCCGCCGGACGGTTGTCCGGGTCATCGTGCAGGAACGGGCCGACACCCGTGAAGACATTCTTCATGTTCGACAGGCCCGCGTTGGTCTCGCCCGGGTAGACATAGTCGCAACCCTTGATCGACAAGCCGAAACGGTAGCCCTTCGGCACCACGATGCCCGACGCGTGAATCTCGACATCGACCTCGTAGACCTCGCCGGGCGTGAGTTCCTGCACCTCGTCATTGGTGTGAAACGGCGCTGCCTCGGTCGAGCGCTCCGGATCAAGCTTGCGGTGTGACGCACGCAGCCAGCCTGACGCGACCGGCGTGTGCGGATCGAGCGCGCCGCGGAACGTGACCTCTTTCATGTCCGACTGGAATACCCGCAGGATCACGAACAGGTCGGCATCCTTCGTGTCGGAAGAGATATTGAGCTTTACCGCCATCGGGCCGCAGATCTCGAGGTCGTCTTCCACCGGGCTGGACAGGAAGGTTACACCGTCACCCATCGCCGCATAGCTCACCTCGGCGGCCGTGCTGGCCGGGTTTTCAGACAGGACCTGTCCGGCCGGCTCGAAATGGAATTTCGTCAATTCGGTGCGCGGGATCGGCCAATCCGATTCGCTGCGCGGCACGAATTTCTCACCGGGGTGGCGCACGAGAAGCTGCACGCGCGGATCGTCGGGCCATGCCGATTCATCACCGCGCAGGAAGCGCTCGAAGAACCGCATCTGCAGGTCGTTGCCATAGTCGGTGTAGTAGAGCGACCAATGTTCCAGGCCGTGGACCTCCAGCCATTTGTGCTTCGACGACACCTGCGTGAAACCATTGAAGTTGCCGCGCGGATGCAGTGGCGCGCCACCCCAGTTGGCGCAGCTGAGGACCGGCACCTCGACCTTTGACAGATCCGGCGTCAGCGCCTGGTACCAGTCGCTATCTAGCGGATGAGAAATATACGCCTGGTAGAGATCGTAGCGGTTGGCGGCGAGCTCCTCGTTTGAAAGGGTCACCGGCCCGGCAGCGAGCTCTCCATTGGCGCGCGACGCCCAGCCACGATCGCCATATCCATGCTGAATCTTCAGGATTTGCATGTCGTACCAGTGCCGCGCGAAGGAGTTATAGATGCCGCCCTGGTAGGCCAGTTCACGATAGAAATCGTTGAAGCCTTCCCAGGGGCAGATTGCGGCCAGATGCTTGGGCTGCAAAGCCGCGACCTGCCACTGGTTCACCGCATAATAGGAAATACCCGACAGGCCGACCTTGCCGTTCGACCAGGGCTGAACGCCGGCCCAATCGATACACACGGCAAAATCCTGCGTCTCGCGCGGGCTCCAATGTTCAAGATAACCCGGTGAGCGCCCCGCACCCCGCGAATCCACGCGAATGATGACGAAGCCCTTCGGCACCCATTTTTCGGGGTCCGCGACTTCCCAGCTTTGATGGATATTCGTCGACCCTGCCGGCACGTCCGGGTGGTTTTCGCACATCAAATCCCAGCAGGTTTGGTAGATCTCCTCGAAGTGGAGATCCTTGCCATACGGGCCGTGGGACATGACGACAGGATAGGTTCCATCATCGTCCGGGCGATAGATATTGGCGCGCAGGACGAGACCGTCATCCATCTCGATCGGCACATCCCAGTCGACGCGCATGCCCTCGCGGACCTCGCTTTTGAACAACGGATCACCGGAATATTTGATGTCGTCCACGGTTATTTCCTCCCCTATGCCGGGCCCGTTCTGTGCGGGCCCATGCAGGCATTCTTCGTTGATACGCCCTTCGGAAACGTTTCGGGCGGCCCGTATCTCCGGACCGCCCGTTATTGTTTGCTATTTCTTCTTCGCAGCTTTTCGCACCGGCTTCTTCGCCGGGATGATCGGCAGCATCACGTGGGCCTGTTCCTTTGGCCCGGTGTGCAGCGTCACATCGCCGCCGAAGATCTCGGCCGGCCGATCGCGCGGATCGTCGTGCCGGAAGATCGCGCAACCTGTCCAGTTGGCATACTCGCCGAGCTGCACGTTGGAATCACCCGGATAGACATAATCCCGGCCCCGCACAGAAAGCGCGAGGCGATGGCCCTTCGGCACCACAATGCAAGTCGGCCAGACCTCGACATCGAGCTCGTAGGCCTTGCCCGGATTGAGGGGCTGTTCCTCGTCATGGGTGTGATACGGGCGATACGGCAGGCTCTTCTTCGCGTCGAGTTTGCGATGAGACGCACGCAGCCAGCCCTGGGCGATCGGCGTATGCGGATCGAGCGCACCCTGGAAGGTGACTTCCTTCATGTCGGGACCGAACACACGGACGACCAGGAACATGTCGGCATCCGTCGTCGCGGACGACACGAAGAGCTTCGAGGCGATCGGCCCCGTAATCTCCATATCCTCTTCCAGCGGCGCGGTCATGAAAGTCAGGCCATCGGAGAAGCCGCCATAGGTCGCCGCACCCTTTTTCTTCTGAGGCGTGGTCGAGAGGCTCATATCCGAAGGCTCGATGTAGAACTTCGTCCACTGGGTCCGCTTGAGGGGCCACTCACTCTCGTGACGCTCAACGAACTTCTCGCCCGGGTGACGCACCTGGAGCTGGACCTTCGGCCGCTTGTTCCAGCCGTTCTTTTCGCCCTTCAGATAATAGCCGAAGAAGCGCTTCTGCAGGTCCATGCCGTAGTCGGTATAGAAATGGGTCCAATGCTCGATCCCGTGTACCTCGAGATACTTCTCCTTCGAGGCGGACTGAACAAATCCCTCGAAGTTGCCGCGCGGATGCAGCCCCTGGCCGCCCCAGTTGGCAGTGGACAGCATCGGCACCTTGACCTTGTTCCAGTCGGGCATGCGCGACTGCCAATATTCATCGGTATCGAGTTTCCGGGCGAGGCAATCTTCGTAGAAATTGTTCCGGTTCGCGCCGAGCTCTTCCTCGGTCATCGTGGGCGGACCGGCCACCCATTCAGCGTTCATGCGCGAGCGGTGGCCGTTCGAGCCCTTGCCGTGCTGGACCGAGTAGACCTGGGCTTCCGACCAATCCTTGACGAAGCCGTTGCACATGATGCCGCCGTGATGGGCCATGTCGCGGTAGAAATCAGCCGCACCCTCCCACGGGCAGATCGCCGCGAGATGCTTGGGCTGCAGTGCTGCAGCCTGCCACTGGTTCTCGGCATAGTAGGATATGCCGTTCAGGCCGACCTTCCCGTTGGACCAGGACTGGACGCCAGCCCAGTCGATGCAGAGGGCCAGATCCTGCGCTTCGCGCAGGGACCAGATGTCGATGACGCCGGGGGACCGGCCGGTGCCGCGACCATCCACGCGAATGATCACGTAGTTATCGGGGACCCAGCGTTCGGGGTCGACGACCTCCCAGTTCTGATACTTCTCGCTGGTGCCAGCCGCGATTTCCGGGAAATCCTCGATCATCCGTTCATACTGGTCGTGATAGGCATCCTCGAAGTGGAGAAGCTTGCCGTACGGCCCGTAGGTCATGATGACGCCGTACTTGCCACTCTTGATCGGCCGGTAGACGTCGCAGCGCAGAACGATGCCGTCATCCATCTCGATGGGCACATCCCAATCGATGCGCATGCCATCGCGCACATCGGTCCGTGACTGATCATCCATATACGGTGTTTTCTTCTTCGCCATCGACGCTCTCCAAAATGCAAATTTATGCACCCGGGAGCATTGCACCCGCCGGGTCCGATTATCGTTGATTACACAATAGTGGAATTCGGTCTTTTAGTGAAAGGGGCCGTTTCCAACGAATATGCACATTGCGTGCGGCACAGGGCGCTTATTCGGCAGAGATGTAGAATACGGCCCACGGCCAGCGGGATTCATCTTCGGCGCTTCCCGTACCGCCCGGCACCGAATAGGCGATCCAGACCGGGCCATGTCCACCGATGCCGAGAGGTACGCCATCGGACTTGATGGCCAGAATCCAGTCGCGGGCCGCCAGATCGGCCGCCGTGATCTCGACTGCGAAGCCGTCCATCGACACCGTCGTGATCTTGCTGCCGGTCCAGCCTGCCGCCATCAGCACATCGATCAGGCGCGGGCCTTCCAGGGTCACCGCGCGCGGCCAGGGCTCGGCCTTGATCGTCGTCGTCACGGTGCCGAGCTTCTCGAGCATGGCCCTGTCGAAGGCCGCTGCCTTCTCGAAACTGTACTCTTGCGTGTGCAGGAAGGCGTCGTTGAACTTATTGAAGGGTGGCTGGTTGTTGTATTTCACCGCCCCGCCGATGGTCAGGATCACAGCCCCGGTCGGCTTCGCCAGCTCGGCCGCGGCACCGCCGCTGATCAGTGCCGAGATGCCGACGGCCAGTGCTACGGCCTTCACGAGTTTGAGGGTCTTCATGAGCCGGTCTTTCCTGTTCATCTAGAGGCGGTTGTCAGGGTCAACGGTATAGCCCAGCGCGTTCATCCAGAGAAGGCTCGACCACGTGTCCATCGAGGGGTCGAGCTCCATCCCGATGGCCGCCTGATAGCCCTTCTCGATGGCGCGGCGGGCCAGCCACAGCAGATCGAGTTCGCCCACCCCCGGCTCGTGCCGGTCGGGCGGATTGCCGATCTGGACGTAACCAATCAGCGGCCAGTACTCGTCCATGATGTCCGACAGGGTGCCGGTCTCCTCGTAACGCATATGATAGGTGTCGTAGACGAGGCCCACATTGTCGCGGCCGACCGCCGACACGATGTCGCGCGCCTGAGCCATCGTCTGCATCGCCCAATCCGGGATGCGTCGCGCCGTCACCGGCTCCAGCAGAAACTTGCAACGATGGTCGCCGGACGCGGCGGCGATGTAGTCGAGATTCTCGATATAGGTCTCGACGCAGCGCTCACGTGACTCCCCGGCCGGGACCGGTCCTGCCCCCACATTGATCGAGTAGAAATCACAATGCTGGATGTATTCGAGCGCCTGATCGGCCGCGCGGCGAAACTCGTCCTGCTTGCCGGGCTGCGCACCCAGCCCCCGCACGCCGGCGTCCCAGTCGGCCGGGACCACGCAATACATGAACTCCAGGCCGTGATCGTCGAGCAGCGCCTTCAGCTCGTCCTTGGGCAGCTCATAGGGGAAATGCCACTCGATGGCGGTGCAGCCGATCTTGGCGGCGGCGGCAAACCGCTCGCGGATCGGCAGCTCCAGGAACAGATGATAGAAATTGGGGGCAAAGCTGATCATGTCCCGCCGATCGTAAGCTGGACACGCCCCGCAGATAAAGTCCGTGATTTCACCGACCGAGGTCAAAACGCTTGTTCTGCCGTACTGCTCACGGCCCGACAGCCCGCGGTGCTATGACCCTCGCGCAATAATCGAACAACAATCGGATGAACGGGGCGACGATGGATCTCAATCTCAAAGGCAAGACGGCAATCATTTCGGGCGGCAACAAGGGGCTGGGCGCGGCCTCGGCCATGGCGCTCGCCGCGGAGGGTGCAAATGTCTTCCTGACCGCCCGCAACGCCGACGATCTGCAGAGCACGGCGGATGAGATTTCAGCCGCATACGGAGTCGAGGTCGGGCAGCTGGCGCTCGACATCACCGACGACGGCGCGGGCGAAAAAATCGTCGAGGCGGCTTTGGGTCAGTTCGAGAACATCGACATCCTGGTGAATGCCGCCGGCGCAGCGCGCGGCGGCGTGTTCCACGACATCGAGGACCAGGTCTGGCGCGATGCGTTCGAACTGAAGTTCCTGGGTGCCGTGAAACTCACGCGCGCGCTTGTCCCGCATATGCAGGCCCGCAAATATGGGCGCATCGTCAATCTGATCGGCATGTTCGGCCGCGAGCCCGCGAAACAGGCCTTGCCTGCCTCCGCCGTCAACGCCGCCTTCATGGCGGTCAACAAGGGGCTGTCGCAGATCTATGGCGGCGACGGCATCTTCGTGAATGCGGTCGATCCCGGCCCGACGCGCAGCCAGCGGATCCTCGATCTCTTCGCCGACATGGCGAAGGTTAACAACACAACACCGAAAGAGCTGGAGAACGGGTTTCGCCAGCAAATCCCGATCGGCCGCCTGGGCGAGCTGGACGAAGTCGCACGCGTCGTGACGTTCCTGGCCTCCGACGCCTCTGGCAACGTCAACGGCACAGTGTTGGCGGTCGACGGTGGCATGACGAAGGGCCTGTTCTAGGGGGAGCTTGTTTAAGCCGGGTCGGGCTAAGCTTCGCGTCAGGCGAAATTATTGCGCGCGTACCGCGACGGCGTGGACCGCGCTTGATACATATTGCCCGGCACGCAAGAACATCAGGTCGCGCGCACCAATGATCAACCTGCCACCGAGGTGATTGCCATGACCTTCTCCCTGCCCCGTATCTACTGGCCCCGTTTCATCCTCGCGGCCGTGTTCGCTTTCGGGCTTCTCGCGACACCCGCCGCCGCTGACGACAAAACAGACACCGCGCGCGCGCTGCTGACCGCGTTTGTCGACGGCGTGATCGCCGGCCCCGATGCTGTCGCCCCCCTGCTCGCGCCGGAATATCAGATCATGCGCTCGAACGGCGTAGGCTACGACCGGGATGGCTATATCAACCGCGGTGCAGGCACGGTGCGGGCACGGCCGAACTATTCCCTTGCCGATCTTGTCGTCACGACCGGTGGCGATGTCATGGTGGTGCGCTACATTCTGCAAATCGACGAGACCATCGACGGCAATACGATCACCCGCCGTGCGCCGCGTTTGACGGTATTCCGCAACATCGGCGGCGACTGGAAGATCTCGGCCCACGGCAACTTCGCGCGTACGGAGTAAGCAATGCCAACCGATGCCTCACCGGAGTTCTGCGCCCGCCTGCTCGACGTGATCGAGGGCGATATCGTGCCTCTCACCCGAGCCGGCGTGGCTTCGGGAAACAAGCTGTTCGGGGCCGCGATCGTGCGCAAGTCCGACCTGTCCCTGGTCATCGCCGCGACCAACGCGGAGACCGAGAACCCGCTGAACCATGGGGAAATCTCGACCCTGAACGCCTTCTACAAGCTGCCGGCGGGCGCGCGCCCGAGCACAAAGGATTGCGTGTTCATCTCGACCCATGAGCCCTGTTCGCTGTGCCTGTCGGCGATCACCTGGGCCGGATTCGACAATTTCTATTATTTCTTCGGCTACGAAGATACGCGCGACGCCTTCAACATCCCCCATGATCTGAAGATCCTGCAGGAAGTGTTCAAGATCGAGGACGGCAACTACGCCCGGCAGAATGCCTTCTGGGAATGCCGGGACCTGATCGCGCTGTCGGACGAAGTCGGCGGCGACGCCGCAGGAGATCGCGCGGCGCAGATCGCCAATATTCGCGCGGCCTATGACGAGATGTCCGCGACCTATCAGGCGACGAAGTCGGACAACGACATCCCGCTGAGCTGAGCTCGCGGTTCCCGCCGTCGATATCTGAGAGAAAATGGTGGGCGATGTAGGGCTCGAACCTACGACCCGCTGATTAAGAGTTAGAGGGTGTATTTTTTAGCGTACCCTACAGGGTTTTAATAAGGCTAGTTAAACATTGGTTTTAGAGGTATATTTAGGAAATAGCCTTTAGGATCTTTTACCAAGCTTTACACAATAACCTTATTATAGCCTTATTAAAATGTCGAACATCAGGATCATCAAGGGCACGGTTGATAAGCTGGCGCACCCGCCAAAAGGCCAGAAGCTGTTCATGGATGAGGCTTTGAAAGGCTTTGGCGTGTTGATCAGCGCCAACACCAAAACCTACGTTGCCCAGCGGGACATAGGGGGCCGCACGGTGCGCGTTACCCTTGGCCGGCACGGCGTAATGACCACCGCGCAGGCAAGGCGCGACGCTGAGGAAGCCCTGGTCCTGATGCGTCGAGGTGTAAACCCCAACGAGCAGAAACGGGCAGCGCAAGGCCGCTCCATCACATTGCAGGAAGCTGCGGACCTTTACTTGCAGAGTAACAAGCCAAGGGCCGTAAAGACGATTTCGGGCTTCCGGGACGCCATGCGGCTTCACCTGAAGGACTGGCTCGCCACCCCGCTGGCCGAAATTACCCGCAAAATAATTTATGACCGTCACCGCCGTATTGGCAATGTAAGCGGTCCCTACGCCGCCAATGCTACCATGCGGGCTTTTCGCGCCGCTTATAACGGCGCCATGCGCCTGCATGAGGAACTGCCTCCCAACCCGACAATCAGTGTGGACTGGTTCCCGGAGTATCGGCGGGATGCCGCTATACCCGCCGAGCAGCTGGGGGCTTGGCACACGGACACTCAGGCCCTGTCAAATCCAATCCGTCGGGACTTCTACCTATTCGTCCTGTTTACCGGGTTGCGCCGGGAAAGCGCTGCGGAAATACGGTGGGAACACGTAGACCTTAATAAATGCACGCTGCTGATCCCCAAACCCAAAGGCGGTACAAAGCGGGCCTTTACGCTGCCGCTGTCAGATTTCCTGATTGAAATTTTGCTGCGGCGGCAGGTGGAGAACGAAAAGCTAACGCCTGACAGCCCGTGGGTATTCCCCTCAGACAAGTCCAAGACGGGACATATTGCGGAGCCGAAGCTAGCGCCGGCACATAAGGCTAACTTGGTGGTGCCGTTCAGCGTCCATGGGCTGCGGCACACGTGGATTACCGCTGCCAACGCGGCAGGGCTATCGCCATACGACATCAAGATGCTGACAAACCATATGTTGCCGAAGGGGGATGTGACCGCCGGATATGTCGGCCTGCATATGGAAGCCTTGCGAGCCAGCCAGCAGCGCGTGACGGATTATTTACGCGGTTTGATTTGATCCCGCCCCATCGCATATCCGCCATCTGGGCAGAGTGACAAAAGTCTTGGCCTAATAAAACGCATTGTGGCGAATCAAAAAGGTGCGTAGTCTCTAAACAGGCAATCGCGTCCAGCATCCCGCTTCGCACGTGCCTAAAATAAGCAAAATTGGGTGCCCGTTAGCTGTAGAGCTACCGGGCATTTTTAATGCCCGCTCTCTGCGCATACAGGAGTGGGGCGATGGTACTCGAACCCAAATTCGTC
>ENA-OREN01000935-OREN01000935.1-marine-metagenome-genome-assembly--contig:-NODE-935-length-37319-cov-6.651684_pt1 | contig 37319 bp, 46 predicted proteins | sample MGYA00248624_ERZ508555 | MGnify/ENA primary metagenome ERZ508555 (study PRJEB26222, sample SAMN06267773) | marine metagenome | isolation source: Saanich Inlet, British Columbia, Canada | place... | reverse complement strand
TTCGGTATAATAACAATACCCAAATCAAACTTTTCTCTTGGTAATACATCAAGTGCACACATAGGAGCATCTAATGCTATTGCCCATGCACACTCCGTACGCGCATTTGGAAAATCTCTTGGATATCGTTGGTTATTACCTGTTTCCGAAAAGAATGCTACTTTCATTTGAGTATCCATTGAACTATTAACTCAGCTAAAACCTCTACACTTAAAATAAATGTTATTGGAATTAAATATTCCCACCAATTAACACTACCAGATTCATTAAAGTCAAGATACCTTAAAAATAGTTTGTCCCATCTTCTCTGAGTTTCACTTTTAATGTACCTCATACACATCCTCCCAAGTATACATCTTAGTTTGTTTAAAGAAGTTATGTGCGTTGAACTCTGACAATTTATTAGCTTTATCGTACCAATTGTGTACTAATCGTGCTTTACCTATATCACCAGGGTTAACAGTATCTTCACCTTTTACATATTTTCTTTTATTGTAATGTTTTCTATTGTGAACTAATAATATATTTTTTATAATATATTGTGGTAACTTACCTTGAAACATAACTAATAAGTTATTCATAAAAGCTGTATCTTCGTGCACGAAGAATACACTTTTTGGGATGTTTATACCTGCTCTAACTACTTCTGAAGATATCACTAAACCACAACCATTAAATTTTAACTGAGTTGTAGTTTTTATATCTAAATCTTCTACTTTATCATTGAATGAGTTCATTTCATCAATAGTCATATTGTATCTAAGACTCCACCAATTTTCTGTATCTATCTTATCCATATCAATAAAAGGTTTATCTGTAAATTCAGGGTGTTCTAATATTTTCCACGATTCATCCCACATTTTACAAGTTGCGAAGAAACTAACATATTTAGGTGTTTTATCTTTTACACTCATATGTAAATTATCTAATATTTGAAACGTCTGTCTTGGGATAAGTGAATCTGTTTCTCCCCACATTAACACTTCAGCTTCATCACAAAAGTTATTGTTGAAATCTCTTCTATAATCAGCTATAGTATAAAGTTTATTACCTGGGCCTCTGTTAGATAACCTTATATCATAACTACAACCAACTAATGATATAGTTTCTTCATCGTACTCAAAAATATTATACAGTATTTTGTTGAACTTATCACAAATAGAACTCATTGATATTTTATCTTCATCTATTTTTTCAAGTGTTTCATCAATATTAAAATATAAATCTATAATTATATCTTTCTTATTATCAATCATATCAACTGCGTTCTTAACACTTTGTAGATATTCTTCTACTAATTCTATTTCATACCATTGTATTAAACAACCTATAGCTATTTTATTATTCATTTAACTCTCCGTAAAAGTGTTCATACGTCTTTTTCATAAAGTGATTTGTTAACTGATTGTCTTTGTTATTTGGTATTGCGTTATATTGATAAATCCAACCTATCTTAGTAAATAACATATCATCACCTAATATTTCTTTTCTTGCCATATCACTCATATTAAATTCATAAGGTAATAATTTTAAATCTATATCTCTCTGATGAACTAACATATTTACTGGTGTTTGGTCTGTACCTACGTGGAATGTTTCTTGTAATCTAATTAATGTATCTTGATTTGTAAAATAATAGTTTACTATATCATTAAAGAACTGTTTGTGGTTCTTATTGACTAAAACAAACCCACAATCAAAATACTTCCACCACGGCATCATATAATTATCAAATGCGTATTTTGAATAGTTTTCTATACTTCTCAAGACCCAATCCCAGCTACCATCGAAGTGAGCTCCGCACAGTTTACCTTCACTCATCTCAAAAAAGTTTGGACATTCTGGATGAACTATTGTATCAGCATCCACCATTAAAACTTGGTCATATTTTATATCATTTGCATCTAATATATCAAACAGATAATATCGTTGCCAACAAATAGCCATTTTTTCTTTTTCTAAGATTAAATCATTTAATACAAATAACTCACAGTTATTTTTATCACACCAACGTTTCCAACTATCTATTGAATATTTATACGCAGCTCTTCTACTACTTGAGTATCTACCTTCACCACCTAAATCAATGTCCATCATAAAAACTAAATTTTTACTCATAATTCAAAATAACTCCTTCTCTGTCATTCATAACCCAACCAGCGGCTGTTTTGAATCCACTTACTTCACCAATATGTGGTCCTTTTGTTACAAGACCTGAACTGATTGCTTCATCTATTGCTCTCTTAATTTCTACATTTGGGTTACCGTAATCATCCATAATGATAATTGGATTATCAAAATAATTCATAACTTTTTGTATATCGTGTACTACGTGTTCATATGTATGACCAGCGTCTATCATTACAACATCCACTTGTGGAAAGTTCCAATTGTTTGAATATACATCTGCTTGTATAAACTCAACATTGTCTATGTTATTACACTTAATTTCTGCTTGTTCAATATTCCATTCATCTTTCTCTACACCATACACTTTTTTAAACACATTACTGTAAACTACTGTCGAATTACCTTGACAACTACCAATTTCCATCATCGTTAAATCTTTAAACTTATCACCTGAAAACGTTTTTATAATATCTTTTTTAAAGTTTCTACTTGTTGTATACTTTGCCGTATCTTTATGTGGCATTGTATCTAAAATCTTATCATATTTTATCTCATCGTGATTATAATTCTCTTTTATTAAATCCCAAGTTTGTTTCATAATATTAGTTCTATTATCTTTTGGTATACCATTAAAACTATAGTTATATCCATATTTGATAAAGAATGGTGTTGTATCTTCTTTAAGTTGCCAATTATGATTAAATAATTCTTTTCTTTGTAAATGTGTTAGTTTAAATGGTAACGGTAAGTCTATATTTATATCAACATCGTTAGTTTGTAACCAATAATTCATTGGTGTTTGTTCTGTACCTTTTTTTACTGTTTCATCTTGTAACTTAATGAGCTTATCTGTGTTATCTAAATAAAATTGTTTGAATCCTTGAAATAACTCTTTGTGTTCTTCATTAAATATCATAAACCCAGAGTTAACATATTTACTCATATCTAATTCAAAACCATCAAATATATCTTTATATCCTTGAATACTCTCGTAAATCCATCTCATATTATCCATATCACGCCAAGCTGTCAATCTTCTATCTGTCATTTCAAAGAAGTTAGGTGCATCGTGTCTAATCATAAATGAACTATCAACTAATGCAATTTGGTCATATTCAATACCTCTTCTTTCAAGTTCATCAAATAGAAATATAGCCTTCTGCCAATTGATTCTATATCTAAATAAATCTTCTTCAACTGGTTTTGTAAACGGTACAAATAAACAATCGTTTCTTTCACACCAATATTCCCAAGTCTTCTTTGAATACTGAAAATAATCATAACCACCATACTTACTCATATGAGTTTCATTTACTACTGCAGGCCACCATACAACATTCTTTTTCAATTTAATAACTCCTCAGGGAATGTACTTGTTTCACTATTCATCGAATGTAATAACTCTACATTTCGTTCTCTAATTAATGATACAAAATTACTATAGTTTTGATAACCTATCTCTGACCAAGAAAATGGATGCATCAACACGTGAAGTTTTTTTACTTTACTAAAATCAATTTCAAGTGGATGACCAAATTTCCATAAATGATTTGAATCTGATAAATAAGTTACAGTTAAATTTTCTGGTTTTTCTTTTTTAAAGTAATGAAAAAATAACTGACCATTACAGTTAATTAAATTATCAACTTTTACATACCAAGCTAATAATTGTGGATTCAAATTAGGTCGATGAAATGCAAATCTATCAATTTCAAACTCGTAATAATGTTGTAACACTTCAATATCTTTTAATACATTTTCTTGTATTTTTTCAGCACTTAAATTAGGTGGGTTCTGATGTAAGCCTATCTTATGGCCTAACTTATGAATCTCTTGCACTGCCTTGATATTTTTCTCTGATAATGCGTTGTATGTGTTGTTTCTTAGTTGAACTGTGTATGTAGATGATATACCTAAGTCGTTTGCTTCTATTCTTGCCATTTCTAACGCTCTATCTACTGAAAATTCAATATCGTGTCGAATAACACAAAATGATTCTGTTCGTGAAGTTACATCGGCAAAATCCATTATTGGTAAATTTATTTTTATTAAATTTATTATATTTTTAAACTCACTATAACTAAACATCTAATAAACCTTCATTTTGAAAACCGTCTACAACTTTACGATATATAACACCTTGAGGTGTTGATGTATTAGATAATAATCCTCGTTCACCTTCAAGACAGTATGAACTTGCTCTATAAGTAGGTGATAAATATCTAATTTTATCTAACAACTGGTTATCATACATAAATCCGTGAAAGTTTTGTATTGGTTTTTCCCAATCTTTCATACCAGTCATATCCATGCTATCAGTTTTACCTGTTCTATCTAACTCTACTCTACTCATATCAAAACTACCACCTAATTTTTCAATCAGTTCTGTTTTAAAAAAATCAAATGAACCTCTAACTTTACCTGTCCAATTTACAATTGCATTTGATAAAAGTAACCAATCATCAGGTTCTACTTCAGAATAATCATTCTTAGTGGCGTTTTTAAACTCAGGTAAATCATTTAGTGAGTAATCATTTCTAAATAACTTTGGAAAAGTATTATCTAATGTGTTTACAAATAAGTGATTGTTTAATAAGAAGTTATCATCGTGTGTTAGTAATAACATTTCATAATCTTTATAATCGTATTTTTCTAACCATTGATTTGTTACTGCCCAATCACCACAGTTATTTGGTTCTAAACTATAATTCCACCCAGCATTCTCTAACCAATCAACACTTGGTACATCTTCGTATAAAATCTTATCAAGTCGTTCTAATGTACCATCACCTAGTTTAGTTAGTATATTCTTTTTTTCTTCTTTTGCAATACTTGGGTCTCTATGAGATACACAAAAATAATCTACTTCCCACCCTAAAGGTATTGTTTGTTGAATTATCTGTTGATAAAAGTTTATTGGGAAATGCCAACCACTAACAACTACACCAAGTTTTTTCATTATTTTATTCTCCTTATAAATAAGATATTACACTTCTTAGATGGGCGTTAACTAAATTATCTTTTTTTAGTAATTGTTTAAGTTGATACATCGTTATCCATATATGTGATTCTGAAGCTACTATATCATCTTCAGTTTCTATAATCATATTTTTTACTCTCTTTAAATAAAATCTACCACCGTCTTCAGGATACCATTGTTCAAATATTACATTCTTTTTTTTGTCACCTTCAAAATATTCAAAATATTTAGGTTTACTACCTTTATGTAATTTGTTTAAATTATCATAAGTACATTGAAGTGTTGGTGAAAATTGAATTTTTCCATAATTACCGGGTTCAAATTTAGCATCAATTAAATAGTGAGGTACACCATTAAATTTCTTTTTTATTAACCCTATCACACTAGCTTCTGTACCTTGGTCTACCATTGGTTGAGACCAACCTTTACCTGATTCTCTTTCTTCTATAGTTGTGTTTACACCAATTACCTCAAAAAATCCACCAGACTTGTGTTTTAAATTTCCAGTGTCTTTATCAAAATACCAACTATCACTAACGTCTTTTAAATCTATAGTATTAACTGCTGATTTATACTTTTTCTTTTTAGAAAAAAACCATTTAAGTATTTCATCTAAATTATTAAATTGATTATCATCAGTTGCACACTCTAATAGTTGCTCAACTCTATTTTTTAAATCTGTAGTAATTGAATATTTTGTCTTTAATACATCAAGTATTTTATTCTTCATTTAGTAACCTCACAAACTGTAATACATTATCTTCAGAAGTTTTTTTTATATCGTAATCACTTTTAACAGATTCTATATTAAAATATATATGACCGAAGTTAACATCTTTATCTAATACTGTAACTAATCGTTTCATGGTAATGTCTTCATTAGCACATAAATTGAGTGTACCCGATTCACCACTTTGTATAACATTTAGTACATCTTCATATGCTGTATAATTCATTACACTATCTTCTGTTAACACTATCGGTTCATTATTTAAAATCTTTTGAAATGTATTTTTTTTCATTTCTTTACCTAACAAACCACTTGGTCTTAGTATTAAGTAATCATCACACTTATCTCTTACAATACACTCAGATATTCTTTTAGAAATACCATATGGTGAATTTTTCTTTTGGTCTATTGATGATATATAAATAAACTTAGATGCATTTAAATTTACTAATGAATTTGTTAAGTTAATATTATCATTAAAAAATTGTGCTGGAGCATTATCCCAATCATAATGACTGACTTTAGCAGCGCAATGAATTATTAAATCAAATTTATAATTTTGATAATCGTTTAAATTAGTATTTCGTGTGAATTTTTCACAATTCTTGTATTGTTGAGAAATATATTTGCCGAGACCTCTATTTGTACCTGTTACTAATACGTTCATTTCTTAAAATCCTTAATTGTATTTATAATTTTAGTAACTTCATTATCAGTTAAATTCTGGTGTAAAGGTATACATAATGTGTGATTTTCAACATAATCTGTATTTGGTAAAACTTCATCTGATTCGTAAAAGTTAATTTTATGTAATGGATAGTATCTGAATGCAGTATATATATTATTTTTTCTCAAGTGTCTAGCTAGTTTATCTCTATCATCTAATTCTTTTGTTTGTATATGATACATATAATATGAACTTGTATGTTTTGTTTCTTTTGGTGTATCTAACCAATCAAGTTTAGATAATTCAAGAGTATATTTTTTATGTATGTTTTTTCTTGTTTTTAAAAATGAATCAACTCTTTTAAGTTGTTCAACACCAATAGCTGCTTGAATGTCATTCATTATAGACCTTCTACCAGGTACTAAAACATCATATTGCCACCACTTACTTTCTATTGATTTTGAAGAGCTTGAAGAGTCCCAACCTAAATATATCATTTTATCTAATTTTTTGATATCGTTTACATCTCGACAATAAACTAAACCACCATCACCAGTAGTCAATATTTTCATAGCGTCAAACGACCAAATACCCATATCACCGAATGTACCTGTATTTTGTTTATTGTATTTTGAAAATAAACTATTAGCATTATCTTCAATTAGTTTTATATTATACTGTCTACATAAATCAACGATATCGTTTATCTCACACGGTACACCTGCATAATGTAGTATTATCACCGCTTTAGTTTTGTTAGTTATTTTGTCTTCAATTGTTTGAGCATTTACATTTAAAGTTCGTTTATCAACATCACAGAACACTGGTTTTGCTTTTTTACTGACTATAGCATTACCTGTACCAACCCAACTAACTGATGGTAAAATAACTTCATCACCTTCACTTATCCCATATAAATCTAATGATTGGAATAGACCTTCAGTACAAGAATTTATAGTGATTAAGTTATTAACATTTGTATTTATTTTTTTTGATATATCTGTAATAAAAGTATCAACAACTTTACCTTTACCAATCCATTTTGATTCAAAAACTTTTTTAACTGCCTGTAATTCGTTTTTACCTACAGACGGTTCATATATTTGTATCATAAAACCTCTTTAAACACCTGAATGTGCCTTTTCTCCTTGTATCATTTTAACGTTAGAAATATCATCAATATTTTCATATAAAAACTCTGGATGAGCTTTGTAGTTACCTTGAGACCTACCAATCCAAATAGCCATCATGCACCACTTTTCTTTATCAGACTCTTGTACTTTATTTTTATAATGATATTCTTTTTTTGTTTTTACTAGCTTCTTAATATCGTTCACACTATTTACTAAGAAATTTTTCCAATCATAATTAAAACTTCCTGACTTTACTTCTTCACTCTTATCCATGGTCATTAATAAGTATACTTGAAACTTCACTAAATCTAAAATAGTTTCTTGATTTGTTTCAAACCCTCGTTGCTTTTCTAAAAAATCAATAAATTTAAATAATTCGTCAACTAATTTTTTACTATCTTTTACACATCTTAACCAAGTAGCTTCTTCGATAGGCCAAAGTATTTCTGCAAGATTTTTATCATAGTGATTCCAACCACCACCACTATAACCAATATCAATATACTCTTTTAATATTTCATATTCATCTTTTAACATTGAATCAAATGATTCACAATAATCTTGTAACGATGTATAAAAATCAATATATTTTAAATCATAAACTTGATTATAAAATTTAGATAAATATTCTGTAATACCAAGACTATGAAAGGTCTGCATAAACCAACCATATGTATACATTTCTTTTAACTCATCAAGATTGAATGTATTTGTACTTAATATAACATCCTCATATTCAGGTATCTCACCTCTATTATGAACTGATGAATGCCATAGATATATCGGTGATTTAATAGTCTCTATTTCATATTTTTTAGAATAGTTTGGTTCATTCATAGGAGCATTTACAAAAACACCACAATTATAAATAAACACAACTGGTCTTGGAAACAACTCCATCAATTGTTCTAAACCTGTTTTATAACTACTAAGTGTTTCACCTGGCATACCCATAATTAATTCTGTATAGTTCTCTATTTTTTCATTTCTAAATTTGTGAACTAACTCACCGAATTTATCAAACTTGATATTTTTTCTTTTAATTACTTCAAGTGTTGTTGGGTCTAAGGACTGTACTGCTAATGTTACTGCTCTCAGTAAGTCAGCGTCTAATAGTTCTTTAGCAACTGGTATTACTTTATCTGACGAACTCTTTGTCCATGCTGGTCTAATTCTACCTGGGAATCCTTTTAATTTTTTTTCTGAACTTAATTTTTTTGCTAAACTCAAATCTCTTTCTGTAAATATTCCAAAGTTAGCGTCACAACAATCTATATAAGGTATTTTATTATTTGCAAACCACTCTATCTCTTCAAATAACTTATCCATATCCCGTTTTCTAACTTTTGTTTTTGTTGCACTACCCCAATCACAGAAAGTACATTGAAACGGACACCCTCTATTTGTTTCCCAAGCTGCAATATATTCAATACCTTCTACGTGTTCTATTAAGTCCCAAACTAAATCAGTTAAGTATGGTGATGGTAATGTATCTAAATCCCAAATTCTATCTTGAGCTAAAGTTCTAAAGTTTGCTGTCTCAATACCACCTACATCGGTAATTAATTCATTATTAACAATTTTTTCAAATAAATTTTTGATAGTATATTCACCTTCTTGATGAACTAAAACGTCTACGTGTGGATAGTCTTTGAAAAAATTACCTGTAGAGTTTTCTACCCAACCTGTTGGAACTTTACCTTCATACTTTAATGGTACTTGTGGTCCACCGTATATAACTTTACACTCAGGATACTTCTCTTTAACTCTCTTAGCTAACATATTTGTTATTTCCCAATTCCAAACATAACAAGAACATAATAAAATATCAGGGTCTTCAATTATATCAACATATTCATCTAATTTATTCCTAAATATAAATGTTTTTTCAAACTGTAATTGTTTATCTAAGTCTGGAAATGATTTTATGTAAGCGAATAGAGACGCAATACTATATGGAAAATGAATTGATTTACCGTATTGATAATTAAATTGTGAACTATACACCTTTAGTTTTTTCATATTAATAAATATTAAGTTATTATTTCATATACAATTTTTTTTGATAATCTATCATTTCATCTAACATAGACTCAAAGTTATATTCGTGTTTCCAACCTAATATATTCTTTGCCTTAGTACAATCACCTTTTAAATCAGTTAATTCTTCTGGTCTAAAGTATTTATCATCTATACCAACATAGTCTTTATAATTTAAATCTAACTTATTAAATACATATTCACATAAATCTTTTACTGAATGTGATATACCCGTTGAACATACAAAATCATCTGGTTTATCGTGTTGTAAAATCAACCACATACACTCTACATAATCTTTAGAATGACCCCAATCTCGTGTAGCATTTAAATTTCCTAACATTAATTTAGTTGATAACCCATTTTTTATTTTAACTGCTTCTTTTACAACTTTATTTGTAACAAAATTAGTACCTCGTCTTGGTGATTCGTGATTGAATAAAATACCATTACTTAAAAACAAATTATATGAGTTTCTATAATTTCTAAGTAAGTTATAACCAAAAACTTTAGAACAACCATACGGACTTGTAGGGTTCATCGGTGTTGACTCTCGTTGAAACCCATCTTCATCAATTGAATTACCAAACATCTCTGATGATGAAGCTTGATACATTTTAACAGTTGGACATATTAATCTAATAGCTTCTAATAGATTCATAGTACCTATTGCTACTGTTTGAGCTGTATAAATTGGTTGGTCAAATGATATTCTAACGTGAGATTGAGCCGCTAAGTTATAAATCTCATCAGGTTTAACTTCTTGTAGTACTCGTACTAATGAAGCCATATCTGTCATATCAGCATAGTATAAATTATCTTTAATAGTATGATATACATCATCTAATCTAGCAGTTTGATTTTCTGCTACTGAATTTCTTTTAAGAATACCGTGTACTTCATAACCTTTTTCAAGTAATAGTTCAGTTAGATATGAACCATCTTGACCATTTATTCCAGTAATTAATGCTTTTTTCATTTTCTAGCCTTTTCATAATTTTCAATAAACCATTCAACTGATTTAGTTATACCAACTTCTATCGGTGTAAATTTAAAATCAGGTAAATACGTTTTTAGTTTTGTAGTATCAGATGGTTTTTGATACTGACCGTCTGGTTTATCTTCTTCCCAAATAACATCACCATTAAAGTTCATTGCAGTAACTATTAAATCAACTACATCTCGTATTGAAATCTCTTCTGATGTTGAGAATATAATTGGTTCTGTATCATCATATTCATCTAACGCCCATTCAGTTAATTTTGCAACGTCTTCTGAATAAATAAACTCTCTTAATGGTTTACCTGAACCCCATACGTAAAATGGATAATTATTTTTCATTGCTAGATAACACTTATGAATCAGTGCTGGTAATACGTGTCCGTTATCAATGTTAAAATTATCATTTGGACCATAAATGTTTGTAGGTATTACACTTATATAGTTGACTCCATATTGTTCTCTATACGCTCGAATCTGAATGTCAGCCATTCTCTTTGCGTATGCGTATGGATAATTAGAATGATGTGGTTCACCTAAATGTACTTTCTTTTCAGTCAATGGGTATTTAACATCATCTGGAAAAACACAAGTTGATAAAAAACACACTAACTTTTTAACGTTAGTTAATCTTGCAGCCTCTATCACATTTGTATTAATCATAATATTGTCGTAAAAAAATTCACCTTTATAATTCATATTACTTCCAAGACCACCTATTCTCCCAGCACAATGTATTACTTCATCAGGTTTTTCTTTTTTAAAAATGTCGAGTGTATTTTTCCAACTTCTCAAATCACCATCTGTACTTGAACACTTTACACTTGTTCTATTGATTGCAGAACCAACTAAACCTGTACCACCTGTTATTAATAATTTTTGAATGTCCAACTCTCTTTCTCCTTTGTTATGTAATCACTACATATCCCAGCACATTTATTGTAATCTACTTTTTGTATTTCTGGTAACACACATATTGATTTTTGTGTTAAAGGGTATGTTGGATATGTCCATAAGTAACCCTTTGAAGTTAATGTAACATCATCTTTTTGATGAAAGAAGCAATGAGCTTCTATCTCTTGAAGTTGATATAGAGATTGTATATCTTTTGCGTGACACCAGACTTCTTTCTTTTTTAAAAACTCAGTATTGACTCTATACTGAGGTCTGTCGTGACCTGTCCAAAATATACCTTCATACCAATGAACATCAATTTCTATATTGTAACCTTCATCTATTGCTTCTTGACAATATCTATCACCATTTTCAAGTTTTGGTTTTCTACCGTTTATATTACCTCGATGTGCTATGAATATCATTTACCTAAATCTTTCAAGAATCGTTCTAATTCATTTGAATTTCTAACTAAGTTTACAGCGTCACACGTTGGATATGGATTTGAAGTACCATAATCATTTATTATTGTTCTGTTGGCGTGAAACAAATCAAATATAATATTGTCATACTTTATACCTTCACGCTCTAATTGTTTTAACGTTACATCTTTTGCATCTGAACTTCTAGCTGTGGTTAATATAATATAAACTTTATCTGTATCATATAACTCGTTTAAAAACTCAATGTTCTCTTTAATACCTTCTGTTTCTCCCCAATAAGGTGGTGTGTATTTACCTGAGCTCTTGACTAATGTCCCATCTAAATCAACAAATAGTGTTTTATATTGTCTAACATAATTAAACCAGTCCTCTTTAGTACCCCAATCTATGTAATCTGTAGATTGTACAGCTTTAAACTTATAACCATCGAGTACCATATTATAAATAATATCAGATAAAAATAGATTATCTTTTTGTAGAGTTTCGAAATAATTACAGAAATCAACTGCTGTTTCAAAAGAATAACTACCACAACCAAATGTTGATGATATTACTTTTTTCTCAACCAAATCTGTTATGTAACCTTTATCATCAATAGTGATATAACTTTTATTTGAAGGGTTAATTGAAGTAGTGTCATTTAAATCATAATAACACATATAGTTACCATCTTCAACTTTATAAGTAAAATAATTATCTACTTCTTTTATTATTATCTGACCTTCTACATTTGCCTGTTTGATAACAGTATAAACTGTATGTGGTTGATTTTTTGTTTGCTCATCTAATAATACTATCTCAGTTTTGTCTTCAATACCAAGTTCTGAAATACATAATTTTATTGCGTCTAAACAATTATATTGTTCAATATGTTCTCGTAAAAATGATAAATAAACTTTGTCAATTGATTCAAAATCAAAAACTTTTAATGCCTCGACAATCATCCAATTACCTTTTGGGTGAGTCAACATCCATTTCGGTTTCAGTCCTTCGAATCGTGTTGAAAGACCAGCTGCTGTTACTATTAAGTTTTTCATATTTATATCCCTATATTAAAAATTGTAGATTTCTTAAATCTAAAAAACTACCACTTTTGTATTTTTTTAAAGTTGGCATTGTCTGATGTAAATTATCTGCAACCCAACTTGCTTTCGGTAAGTCATTGTTTTTTTTCATATCAGAAAACTTCTTTTTCCATTTATATTTACGGCCATCAATATTTTTATTTATAAAATCTTGCATTGGTGTATCAACAGGTCCAGGTGATACTGACAAAAAATGTATATCTGGTTGTTCTTCTGCATATACTTTCATCATCATATTAAGTGCTGCTTTAGAAATAGAGTACGCTCCCCAGCCCGTGTACGCGTTCTTTGATGCACCTGATGATATTGCTACTACTTGCTTAACTTTAATATTATTTGTTATAAGATAGTCAACAATCATTTTATTTGATAATGTATTGATAGTAAGAACTCTTTCAAGTTCTGTCATTGATACTTCATTTAGAAAATCAATCTGACCGAGAACTCCTGCATTTAAAAAAACTGTTTCAATTTTTTTAACACCATTTAATAAATTTGAAAGTTTATATGATATTTCATATACTTTTTCAATATCACATTCAATATGCTTAATAAAACCATCAACTTTTCTTTCATCTCTACTTATACCATAAATTCTGTTACCTGACAGTCCATACCTATGAGCTAGGGCTTTACCTATACCTGAACTTATACCTGTGATTAAAATATTTTTCATTATGATAACCACCTATATGAATTAAATGATGTAAGTAAATCTTTATTAAAATTGTCTCTATTTAAACCTGTTACTGTACTACAAAATTTTATAAAAGTATTCATATCTAAATCTAACTTTCTAGCTTGTGTTGCATAGTGGTCTGTAATACCGAATCTTCCTGTAACTAATAGATATGGACTTACTGTTTTCTTAAATAAAGATTCATAATACTTGTGAATAAACTGATTTAATCTTAATGATTTATCATCATCTAAAACATTTTCTAACTTCAGATTACCGGCACCTTTACCCAATGACATTACTGATGTATCACAAAAATCAACGTAAGGACTTTCAAGACACATAATATAATTCATATATGCTTTACCAGTATGATTGTGTAGATGAAAACAAGTTTTCTTTGCAGAGTCTTGTATTCTTTTGAAAAAATGTTCATATCTTTTTATATCTTTATGTAAATTTAGATGTCCGTGTGTATCTGCAAACCCTATAATATCAAAATTAGAAGCAAGAACAATATCAAGTGCAGAATGTAATTCATAATCTGTATAGTTAGTTGTATTAAAAAGATTGAATGCTACATCTAACCCGGTATGGTTTTTTAGTTTGAATGCAAAATCAAATCCTTCGTTGACCATATCTTTTCTACACGTCATTCTAATCATTTTAATTTCATTTTGATTATCTGTAGGGTAGTCGTTTAAATCTTTACTACAGTAAGAGTAATCAATCATTACTGATACATTATTTTTACCTTGTTCACCTGTAACTTCTTTAACTGTATCTATATCTAAATTAAAAAATCTATTTTTACTTTTCGCTGTTTGTTTCCAATAACCCATTTCTATATAACTAACACCTAATTCACACATTAAATTATAATACTCTTGTGCAAATTCCATTGGCCAATTGAAATCACAAGTAAAACCACCGTCTCTTAATGTAACATCAACTAAGTTCATACATCTCTGCTAATCTAAAATCATTGAGTGTGTCTATCTCTATACTCTCTGGAAATGTTATCGGATAGAAATAGTTATTTTCACTCGTTCTATTTTTATTTTTCATAAACTCTTTTTTTGTAAAAATAAAGAAAGCTCCATTACCCATCACAACTGGTTCTAAGTCTTGTGTTTTAGAAACTACATTAGAATCAAAGTTCACTGGTTCTCCTTTAAAATATGTAAATTCTTTATGTTCTGTACAAGCACATACCGTATCGTATTCTGATAACTTCTTACTTGCGTTTAACATTGTTTTTAATGTTATGTAAGGTGATGTAACATGAGGTGTTATTATAACTTCATTTTCATCTTGAACATATTTGTTTAAAAAGTTCTCTATCATAAGTAGTACAGGACTTACTGCAAAATCAATATTATTCTCCAGTTTTATATGATTTTTATCTCTTTTGTAACAAGTTATTTTACTTAAAGTTTTACATTCATTAAATATTGTATCACTATCTGTATCTATATATACATCTTCAGTTGATAATTGGTTTAACAAATGCTTATATAACGGAATACCACCTAAATCTAAAAAGTTTTTATTAGGTAATCGTTCAGATTTTTCTTTTATTATTATAAAAAACTTCATTCTTCAATAAAAGTACAAATAATTTTTCTTTCTTGCAATGGATACACTTTATCTCCAGGGTCTAACTCTATAAAGTGTATGTCTTGCCATTTACCTAACATTAACCAACCTTCTTCAACAGGTATTGTCTCTGACGTATTAAAAAATAATGTCCTCATATGCGAATAAGCATTTATTCTTTCTTCTTGAGGTACATCATTTCTTAACGATATTAAGTCGTGTAGATAACGTCTATTTTCTGGTTTATGTTTTGGTAAATATTTATCTAACCAAAATCTAATATCAGCGTGATGTAATAATTCATTTTCTAAAACTCTAAGTGATGTTGTTGTATGTGTTGTGTAGATGTGAACTATACCACTTTTACCCCACTCTCTAGCATAACGCTCAACTGTTGGTGTTATAATTGTGAATAGTTTATCTGTTTTAATTTCAATTGTTTGTTTCATTTAATACTTCCTCTAATTTTTTGTAATCAAGCTCTTTAAAAGCATTTGTTACGTCACAATTTACTAAATTTATACCATACTTGTCAAGCTCTTTTTTCACGTGATTATAATTTATCCACTCTCGTTTACCATCTCGTTGAACACGGTCATAAAAATGATTCCAACCACCATCACAACCTAATAAGTATATGTCTTTAAATCCTAAATATACTGCTAAAGGTATAGCTAAATTATCGACAGTACTACCACCGTACGAAGTTATAGTTTTAAAATCTTTATCAATATAATATTCATCTGTTTTAAGTAGATTTTTTCTACTTGAATCTATATGGTCACTAAATATTTTACTTTTTTCCCAATGTTTTACTTCATAAACATTATATTTTTCTTCTAACTTAATACCTCTACAAGTTGAACCTGACCTATCATAACAATTTCCGTTTCCCTGTATGAGACAGTCGTTACATATAACATATTGAACATCTTTCATCTTTTCATTAAAAATAATATCATAATTATTTTCCATTACTGTAGTGTCTGCAATACAAAGATAATCTGGTACAAAATCTTCTTTTAATGATATTAAATTAATACCAATAGTTATTTCATCTTTTAGTAATGATACATCAATATTATCTAAACTTTTACCTGTACCAACAATGAAACATCTTTTATTTTTATATTTCTTTTTTTCTATCATTTACATAAGCCCTTCTTAATACTGAGAGTGGGACGTCCCACTTAATATCTTCTTCTATAATTTTTAACCAATAACTTAACTTTAATTTTTCTAAATTCCACTCTTTTGACATAATTTCTATGTACTTTTTTTTAAGAAAATCTTTTGAAAGGTCTGACCAATCATCTATCATTAATATAGGTAAATCTTTAAAATGTTGCATATTACAGTTTTTAATAACTATCGGTATACTACCTGCATATAAAGCTTCCCAAGTTCTATGACTATCAGGTGCATTACCTTCTGGTGAAAATACAAACTTGTGTTTATACATACCTTCAAAATAGTTAATACCGTAAACCTCGTTAAAATTTGGCCACGATTGCCAATTTTCTTTAATATCCATACTTTTTAAAATTTTTATGTTATGTGGTCTATTATGTTTAGTATGTTCAATTCCCACATTACAATATAATAAGTTTTCAGAATGTCTCTTATCAGAATCATATATACGATGACGCTTACGTAGAACACCTTCCATTGTAAGCTTATTGCAAATTCCATTAGGTAGACATATTATTTTTGGATTATCAGTAATAAAAGAATTTTTACTATATATTCTATTTATTTTACTCGGAATATTAAATTCACTAAAGTGATTTCTACTATAAGTACCTAAATCAGCTGATTTATATTCATACTCATCTGACATATTTTTTTTTATAAATTCGTCACAAAAAGTTAATATTAGAATATTTTTTTGGTTTGTTAAAATAGCATTTTTAATATCAGTATGTGGTTCACCGTATTCAATAAAATTTAAACTTTCACTATACTCGTCTATAAAATCAAGTAATTTTTTATTTTTTGGAAACTTACCTGGGTCCTGATATGTTTGATATGTCCAATAAATTAAATCATCATCTTTGATGTTTTTTAAAAAATCAATCGTAAATTTTTCCATTAAGATTTACCTTTTAAATACGCATCTAAATCTTCAGGTGTTCCCAAACCCCACATTTTATCTATCGGAAATACCTTCACTTTTTTGTCATCTCCTATGGCTTCATTGTAAACAGGACACACATAAAACTCATTATTGGTTCTTATATCTTTATCTATCATTTGTTCTGCATACTTAACATAATCAGAACCCCTTCTCCAATAGTAAACACCTACTGTTGCTATATTAGATATTGGTTTTTTCTCAGCGACTTCAGATACGAATCCACCATCACCTAATTTAGCAAATGACCATTTTGGATGGGTAGCTTCAAAAGAAACTATACCACCATCTACATCATCAGCAACCATAGAATACATAAACTCATTTGAATCCCATTCTAAAAATTGGTCTGAGTTTGCCATAACCATTGGTTCATCATTATCTATAAATTTCTTAGCTAATAAAGTGGTACAAGCAGCACCTTCTGTTATACCATCTACTTGTACTATTTCACAATTATTGTTAGTAATTAAATTCAGTAAGTACTTCAAATTGTATTTTTCATAATGACTCTTCTGAACTATAAATATATGTTTAGCGTCTATGTTTAAATTTTCAACTACAACCTGTATCATTGGTTTACCATTAACTTCGATTAATGGTTTTGGAAATGTGTAACCCATTTGTTCAAATCTTGAACCGGCTCCTGCCATTGGAATTAAAACATTCATCTTACCACCTTGCCATTTTGGTTTTATTTCATTATTAGAATCGTTTATATATTTTTTAATTTTATCATACGTAACTTCAGTTGTATTTTTTACTCCACACAAAATACCACCACTTGCAATCGCACCTTTCCTACCAATATGTGAATCTTCTACAATTAATGTCTCATTTGGATTCACTCCTGCCTGTATCATACATCTCATATATATTTCTGAGTTAGGTTTTGGGTTTTTTACATCTTGATTTGAATACATAAAATCTATATACTCAAAGAATCCTTTTCTAATTAATTGTAATTTTGCAGTTTCTCTTATAGAGTTTGTTGCACAAGCAATCATATACCCCTCTGTTTTTAAACTTCTTAATATACCTTGTATCCTACTATCAATACTAAATCCATCTATTATCTGTCGAGTCTTTTCTTGTTTTACTCTCCAAACACTATCGTGAAGTTCTTTAGGTAATTTTTTATTCTCTGATAATAGATTTAATTTTTTAGTAGTGGATAACCCATCATAAGTAGATAAATGTTCTTCTCGTTCAATAATATATTTTTTACCAATAGATTCAAGTGCTTTATTTAATGCATTATAATGTAATTCTCGAGCATCTACTAATACACCATCTAAATCAAATATAATAAGTTTTATCATATTAATACCTCTGGTATTATTTCTGCAGATAATTTTTTATCTTTTAAAGATTTTGTTATTGAATGTGTATTCATTTTATAAGAATACTTTGGAAGAACTCTCTTTGACCATTCAACATCTTCTCCCTCACCCCAATCTAAAGTTTCATTTAACATACTTTCTTCCATAACATACTTTTTCGCTACCCAATATGAACCAGAAATATACATATAATGTATTTTTTTATAATCATACGGTGGTAAAATAACTCGATGACTATAACCTTCAACATTATAACATAAAGTAGGGTCATCCCACACACACCAATCTCTAAACCTGGTACCATCTTTGTTTTGTATAACATTCATACATATATCCCAATCATTACCAAACTTTTCAAACCCTTTATACCATTTACTATCAAAAATAAAATAATCGTGAGTGTAAACTATATTTTCATATTTTGAATATTTAGTTATCAAATTTTTCTTAGCAGTATAAGTACTTGAACTTTCATCAAATGGTATATGATTTACATTACCATACCAAGTTTGAGTTTCACCACCTATTACTATTATCTCATATTCTGGAATATTTAAATTAATAATTGATTGTATAACTTCAGCTGGTACTTGTGTTGTTGTTATTATACCGAACGTAAATTTCACTTAAATTAACTCTAAGGTTTTTAATTCTTGTAAAGTGCTATTATCTATTGACATATTATAACCATCATAAATAGTAAAATCTAAGTTATTAAAATCACCTCGTCTTACTGTATGACTACAATAAATAGGGTGATTATATTTAGTTCCTAAAATTTTATACCCATCATTCTTTGCTTTTTCACTACCTTGTAATTCAAACTCCCACGGGTTCATATTTGGTTCTAAATATCTTAACATATACTCTTTATTCCATATAGAATAAACTACTGATAATCTATAGTCAGCCTCTTGGTCTAATTCTATGATGGGTGTTTCTCTATAAGGGTATTCTGTTTCAACTTCTGTTTGTATTATAGTGTGTGGTTTTGTTTGTGCTGCAGTTTCAAGAGCAATTCTACCTACATCATCATTCATTAAATCATATAATACTGGTAATAAGTTTTGTTGTACTGGTTTAATAATAAATTGGTCTTCAACTGCATGTATAAAATACTTATCATCAATCGTTTCAATAAAATTTTTTAAATCAATACACCAATCTTGAACTGTTGTTTGTTTACCTAAAGATATAAAATTAAAATTATCATATAGTTCAAACTTTGGTTCTTTGTAGCCTAATATAGTTACTTGTTGTTCATCACTCCAGAACTTATTAAATAAATACTGAAAGGGTTCCATCAAATGAATATATTTGTTCGAAGTTGATATATAAATTTTCATAATATTATTTCTTTACCTTCACCACTGTATCGTAGATAGTCTATTTGTGAATAATCATAATCTTTAATTCTATAATTTGTCCAATCACCTGCATAAGGTCTATGAATATTTATACAACCAGCTATATTATCTATACCAGCTCCAACATCCATATACACAGCATCTTTATATTTCTTTAACTTATGCAGTATCCCACTTTTAGCGTGACCTATACCTAAAAGAAATATATCTGACTGGGATTCTTTTAATTGATTACCTACAAACTCTTCAACTAGGTCTATATCATCACACGCATATTTTTGTGGGAAATGTATATAATCATTAAACTTATCTAATTCTAAATATTCTTTATATTCATCGTACTTCATAAGTTCTTCAATAAGGTTTAACTTCTCACTTGCACCTATCAAACCAATTTTACCTGAAAATTCTTTGACAAACCAATTATTTGAAACTAACCCATATCCATATTCTGCGGGATAATGAATAGTTTTACCTATTACTTCATCAAACATTCTTCTATTTTCTGGGTATATTTCACACGTGTAATAATCATTTTGTTTAGCACCATCTATAAACTCTTGATGGTCAATACTGTCATACGACACACTTATTGCTCTATTACCTGGTTTAGCACTACCTACTTCATTCTTATTTAGAAATTGATAATCACCATCACCAAACTTATAAAATGTTTTTGAAGCATTAACATATACAAGTTGTTTCAAATGAGTTTTGAATTTAATCAAATCCTTTTGAAATCCTGGATAACTATTCTCATCATTAAAACAAGAATGACTATCTAAGTTTACTGTATTTTCTATATTATATATTGTCTTCAATGTACTTATTTACCCAATAAATAACATAATCGATATCTTCTTCTGTCATTCTGTTATGACACGGTAATGTTAGTAACTTTACCCATTCTGATTCACAAACAGGATATTCTCTATCTTGTTTTAATGGACCGTATTTATATAAAGGTTTGAAGTGAACTGATGTATGTATTTTCTTATCTGCTAAATAATCAATCATAGAATCTCTATGTTCACTTGGTACTCGACTTACATAATATTGGACTGTTTCAGAATGTGGTGGTCTTTCAATCATAGGATTTAACTCAGCGTTGTATCGTGATTGTATATGTCGTCTAAACTTTAAATGTTCTGGTAGTTTTTTCATCTGTTCTAAACAAATTGCAGCAATGATATCAATCATATAATATTTGTACCCAAGTACATCAACTTCGTAATCCCAAGCATATCCTGGTTTACCACTTTGTCCTTGAGCTCTACTCCAAGTAGAAGATACACCAAACCAAGTCATCTCTCTACACTTATCAGCTAATTGTTTATCATTAGTAGTAATCATTCCACCATCACCAGCTGGCATTGTTTTTACTGCTTGAAATGACCATACAGCAGCATCACCATCAAGACCGGCTCCAGGTGTCCAACAACTATGTGCACAGTCTTGTAGAATAAAACCACCAAATTTCTTTCTTAAATTCTCATAGTCAGCGAATACACCAGCTTCATCTACTGAAATTAATACTTCACTATTTGGTTTTTTATATCGTTCAACGTCATCAGGGTCAATACATAAAGTATCTTTTTTCACATCAACTATATTAGATGTACAATTATTCCAAAGAGGGACCATTGCCGTAGCTATAAATGATATTGCTGGATTGATTACATCAATACCTTTATATCCCATTGCTTTCATAACCAAATCTTGACCATGTGAATTACTTGTAACTGCTACAGCATATTTGTGTCCAACCATTTTAGCAAACTTTTCTTCAAACTCTGCTACTTTAGGACCTTTTCCCCACCATCCACTTTCAATAACTTCTCTAAGTGCTTGTACTTCTTCTTCTCCACCTTTAGGACCTAAAACTGATAACATATTTTCTCTAATTTTCATTGTCATCCTCCTGAAAAACCTCAATCATTAAAACGTTTGCGTCATTTATCATAACTATAGCACCATTTTTACATCTAAATTTTGTAAATTGTCCTTGTCGTATTGTTTTAATTTCAATACCACTATAAGTTCTTTTCACACCACCAATAAAATGATAAATTTGTGTAACATAATCACCGACTGTCCAGTCATTAAGTGATGACATTAAATTAACTTCTAATTCTTCTACTGTATTTTTTTTAACACTCATTATATACCTCTATAAAACTCTTTAAACTCATCAAATAATTCTTCAGGTGAAGAATTATACACATCATTACCACTTTTATATTTATCAAATATTTTTATATTTTTTAAATTATCTGTTAAATCTTTTTCCCATTGATATCTCAATCTAAAACCTTCTTCAACTGTTTGTTGTGTAAACGTAGGTGTCTTTACAAAGAATGGTAATACTGCTGAACCACTTGCTCCATAAATACTACATTTTGTTGCTTTTAATAAAGCTAATTGTTTATCTAAAGAGTCCTCATCATCATCAAAATTAATTGTCATTATACGATTTTTATTATCTTCATATAACTTTGTACCCTCAAAACTCATAGCACCACCTGCAGCACCACTCGTTGATAAATTAATCACAACTATATTTGTATTTAATTCATTTATAACTTTATCTAAAAATATTCCCCAACTATCAGGATTCCAATTTAAATAACAACCACCTGTAGTATCACCACGATTTCTATCTCGTATTCTAGCCATAAGAGCTATAGTATCTCTACCATCATCGAAGTATTCTTTAATTTCTTTTTGAATATCATTATACATTTCTGAATTAACTTCATAATTAATATACTCACCGAATGGTTCTTCATCGTATATATGTCTACCATCATTATAAGCTTTAGGGTCAGTTTGATATAATGTAACTTCGTGTCCCTTATCTTGATATTCAGCCGCCACTTTATACATAAACTCTGTTAGATTTTCTGGTATAACTTCACCCACATCGATGATATGTTGACCACCTGCTGCTGGATACTTTAGTGTATCTTCAATATCTTTTGGATACGATACATAATCATCTATGAAATCTTTATACATAGCTCTTCTACCTTTGAATCCAAGATGTACAGCTCGATAATCAGAAAAATCTTCTTTTCGTATTTTTCTTATACCTGGATTCCACCAACTTAACTCGTAACTAAACTCTCCACACCAAGGTCCAAATATTACAATTTTTTCCATTATCACTCCGGTACTAAATTATATTTTTTAAATAACTCTATCATCTCACCATCAATCAGTTTTAGATTTAATTCATTTTTACCTTCAATAAAAACATCCCAAGAACTTTGAACGTGTGGTTGAAATCCTAATGAACATACTGGTTTTTCTGCTGCTTGATATCTTTTCTCCATATGAGTTAAACCAACATTGTATTTATTATTGATTGTTGTTAACTCATTTATTATTTCACTATTTTGTCTCAAGATTGCAATGAAATTTTCATCACTATAAAAGTTTTGATTCTCATTCATCTCCATAAACTGAACAATATAATCTATAATATATTCTGAAGACTTCTTTAGAAACATTGAACACGTGTTCCACTCTGGTGTATACACATATGTACACCCACCTATCTGGCCTTTAAATTCAGGAAACTCTATTTTATTTATTTGCCAAGAATCTTGGTCGTGAAACCAAAAGTCATCATCAATATAACCCATTTGCATTAACTCTAGCATACCATACCATTTATTGTTAAATATATTTGTTTCGCATATATTCTCAAGTTGTATGTTACTTACACCATTATGTTCAAAACTAAAGTTAGTACCTATAATGATATCTTTTCTATCCCAACCTAATCTCAAACTATTATCAACTTGTGCTCTGAAGTAGTTAAATAACAATTCGTCATCATATCTTTTTTTATCAGATACTATATTATACACATATACATTCTTCATACTACTGACCTTTTCTTACTAATAAGTCTTTACTAAAATTATCAATATAAAACATATTCTGTTGTTCTTGTTTTTGTATTGTTTTTGGGTGGTATAAACTTAACTCTTCATATGGTGGCAAGTGTGAATATGTTTTACAACCTGTTATTACTTCGTGTAGTGGTCGAGTCCATCTAATACTTTTATCTCTACGAAATACTCTAGCTTGATAATCGGGATAGTTTACCCAACCGTTTTCTGTAACTCTCCAACCCCATTTTTGAATATGTTCTTGAGTCATACCTTCAACTGTATTTACACGTGGTATCCAAATTAAATCAACACCATCATTCATTTCTATTATTTGTTTTAGTTGTTCTAACAATGTTTCATTTGGGTATTCATCAGCATCTATGTGAAAGATGTAATCACCACTTGATTTTTCTATAACTGAATTTTTATGAGCTGCAAAATTACCATCGAGTTTTCTGTTATATACTATGATGTCTTTTATTTTATCTACATCATCACTTGCATATTGTTGAACCCAACTCGTTATAACTTTATCTACTTCTTTATCATCACCGTCAACACATATAACTATCTCATCTTCTACATCTGTTTTGTGTATGAGAATTCCCAATAACTTATTTAATTCATCGGCTTCGTTGTGAACTGTAATACCATAACTAATTTTCAACTAATACCTCTACTAATGGTTTTGGTAATTTTATTGGTTCTAAAAATACTCCAGATTTTTTAGCTTCTTTATAATCGTATGTTCTATACACAGCGTGTTTATTTATATATTGTTTTATTTTATTATAAGCGGCTCGTCTAACACCACGTGGACCTGTTCCTTGTATTTCTATTCTATAGATTTCATCATCACCACTAACAACTTGTATATTACCTACTCGTTCTAATAACTGTACTAACATAGGTTTAGCCTTAATTGTTGGAACATTTCCTAGAGCTTCTAACTTTAATCCAACTAAATGAAAAGTTTTTGTTTTATCTTTTCGTGTATATGGTATTCGAGGATTTAAAACAAGTAAAGTGGTTAATGTACTGGTTGGTTTTTTACCTTTATATCTAAATGATATAATATCTCCAGCAGTTACCTTACCCCAAGTATATACTTGTTTAGGCATTATAGACTAAGGTCTTTCGTTAATCCCATTTTCTTACAAGCTTGCATGAAACCAGTTTTTTGTCCAAATGTTTCTGCTCCTTCAAGGTCAAGTTTCTTATCGTGACCGTCATACTGTGAACGTTCTTCTACAGGAACATCAATGACTTTAGCGTATTTCCAAAACCACAATTCTTGTTTACCTTCAGGATATATCATTCCCTTTTCTCCCATATTAATTACAGACGGAAACCATATAATATTTCGTTCTTTATCTAACATCTGTAAACTTTGTACTAACTTTGGTGATTTTTTTAAATTATCAATTAATGCTAAACTACCTTGTTCATAATGAGTAGAACTCATATACCCACAACTAAAACACAAATAAGAATTAAATCCGTCTTGTATATCTTCAAAACACTGGTCAACGTTATGACATATTGGACAATCTATTACTCGTTCCATTTTTAAAATCCGTATTTATTTGATATATACTTGAAAAAAAGAACACTACATACTAAAAGTCCGTAAAATGATATCATAAACACAATACCTATTAATACTTCCCACCAATCAACTCTTTTATTATTATTTATATCTGGTGTTGGAAATAGTACTTCACACCAATCTAACTTTTTATTATTATTTCTATCTAAAAGTTTTAACAATTTTTTATACATAATTTAAACCTTCTTTAGTTTAGGTAATTTTAACTTAGGTGGAGGTCCACTTGAAGCATTTACTTTTTTAAGTTTAGGTAATTTAAGTTCAACTTCTTCTGGAAATTCAGGTACATATTTGTCTAATATTTTACCTAACTTTTGTGTCATTGCATCTAATGAAAACTTAGACTTATTTGCTATTCCTAGTTTTTTAGCATTAAGTGTATACTTTTTGTAACTCTTATGTACATCTTTCATTACAGCTGAAGCTTCTTGGTAATTTACAGTAAACCATTGTGAACCTTCTACATACATATTATCAGGAAATGAATCCTTTGGTACATTTTCTAAACCACCTCCAAGTAACACAGCAGAACTTTTAGGTAGAAAATCAATATGACCACTCCAATTTGAAGCTATGACTGGTTTTTGTGAAATCGTAGATTCAAGTAAAGGTCTACCAAATCCCTCACCATGTGTAATATTTACGTGAGCTTTTACTTTAGGATGATTATATAATTCATTCATCTCATCGTCAGTAAAGTCACCGTGTAGTAAATAAATATTTGGTAAGTCTCCTTTTATAGTATCCTTTAGTTGTTTTATTCGGTCTAACATATCTTCTCTATCTAATATTGAAAATGTAGCTCCACTTGACTTCATTATAAGACCAGGTGCATTTTTCATATTCTTAAATGTTTCAAGAAATACTTTTACTAACATACCAGTATCTTTTCTGTCGTGACCTAATTTACCTTGTAACCAATGACCTACAAATAAAAAATTAAAGTTTTCTTTAACTTGTTTTATTTCATCTACCAACTCTTTAGAAAATTCGTTTGTCTTTTTAAATATATTAGTATCAACACCTTCAAATAAAACTTCTATTGGTTTCTCTATTTTTAATTGTCCTTGTACTTGTTTAGTCTTGTCATCTTGAACATCAAATGCTATACTTGTCATCATATCTTTTACAAAATTAGATGGTACTATATTCATATCCATTTTATTCATACCCTGGAGCCATTCAGGTGGACATGCTGTTTTTTCTAACCCAGCTGTAATACCAATATTAAACTTTCCTGAGGGTTGAAATTCATTTGGAATAACTATATGCATGTGAATCTCAGGTTGTTTAGGTAATTCTGGAGTTTGTAACATCCTATCAATAATCATTTTATCATTTGGGTCATCACTTTGTAATGCGTTCATTGAACAATTACCCCAACGAACACTCCAAACCTTTATATCATATCTATCTAATTTAATTAGTGCTCTAATTATATCTCTACTATGTGCTCCGTACCCACTTCTTGTTGCAACTGGTGCAGTAACTAAACATACTGGTTTACTCATTATAACTCCTACGCTTTATAAATACTATAACGTTTTCTTGGTTTCCATTTATCAAATGCTGTATTCATATGGTCTATAAAATTCTGACACATATGTTCACTTGACAGCATTGAATCCTCACTTAAAACAAACTCACGACCTTTCGTACCACATTCTACTCTATCTTCAGATGACATATCATACCACTCTTTCATTATATCAGCAACATCATCAAATCTACATCTATCGTCAAATATATATGGTGTTGGTATTGAACCTACCATAGCTCGATTTGAAGGCCATACTGGTTTTACCCACTCACCCCAAGTCAAATCAGGGTTATTAGCCCACTTTCTATCATCGTGTAGTGATTTTATTTCAGAATAATCATTTGCAGTTAAAAATCCCTCTGTAAATCCTGTAGTATCAAAATTATATTTTTTTAATTTAAATCCACATTGGTCTTGTAACCCACCTGTAATATTAACTGTAATAGGTGTTCCAGCCATTAACGATTCACACGTACCTAAACCAAAACCTTCATTTGATGCTATGTTAAATGTTACGTCTGCAATATTATATAACCAATTTAACTGATGTGTTTCTAATTTTTTATCACTAAAATATACTTTATAATCAGGACATATAGCTTTAACAACATTAGGTAAATGTGTACCATTTTCATCAACTGGTTGTGTATGCATTAGTAAACAACATTTGTCCGCTTCTTCTTTAGATAACGTATCACAAAACAGCTTAAATGCTAATATAAGGTCACCTGGATTTTTTCTTCGGATATTTCTATTGTTATAAAACATCACAAATTCAATATCATCATCTGTAAGTTGTTGTTTCATAGATTCAACTTGTTTATATTCATCATCAAATACTGAAATAGGATAAAATTTATCACTAACTCCGTGGGGTAAATAAGTACAATCCCAATCTGTTCTTGGTTTATGTTTTGCAACGTCTTTTACAATAGCTACTGTCTGTTTTGATATATTCATAATCAAATCAGAACACTCGTAGAAATTCTCATTGTATTGTGGAGCTGGCCAGTCATCCCAAATATTATAATAGAAGATAGGCATCTCCTGCCTAATTTCGTGTTCCATTTCATACAACCAACCCCAAAATCTTGGGTCTGTATAGTGTAGAATAGCATCAGGTTTTTCGTGAGTCATAATACTTCTAAGTAACTCAGCATTACCATACCCATTAACAGGATATATTGTTAGTTTAGCATCTTTTACATCTGTTTCTTTTTGAACAGACTCATCCATATTAACAGCTTTACCTTCTTCAGGATGTTTAATCGCACCACCAATTTGAACCCAATCGTAATGTTGAACTGTACCGAGTACAAATTCTTTTGACATTGTACCAATACCAGATGACATTCTTAAATCATCTGATAATAATAAAATCTTTTTCTTAGACATATAACCTCTAATCGTTTAATAGTTTTTTATCATCTATCGACACATCAAAATAATCTAACATTTCTAACTTGTCGTGATAACCTGACATCTTCTCTAACTCTGCCTCAATTGTTTCCATAATATCAGGATGGTCTCCTACACCAACTGTATTATTCAACATATTTTCAACATTTATACGATGCTTCTCTACTTGAGCCTTGAAATGTAATTTACTTGCTTTTAATAAATCATCTCTTAAATTCATAATCTACTCCCACTTTGTTTTAAATTCTGCCAATTTTTTATCTGATTGTTAAACTTTTTATCTAATAGATATAAATCCATTGAACGGTTAACTAATTTTTGTAACGTAAACTCATCATCTAAGTTACTACTTTTAAATTTTCTATAAAGTTCTTTTAAAACCTTAACTGACGTTAATTTGTAATCCATATAAAACCTCTAATAATATATACATATATAAATATATATTAGTTCAGTATTTTAGTCAATTTTTTTTCCTTAATTGCGTACTCAATTGTACTCATTGTACCTCTTGACTCAACACCATCTGGAATAAATGCTATGACTATATTACTATATTCTGCTATTTGTTTGTTTCTTTTGAAATAATTAGAAACATAATATGGTTTACTGTATTTAGTAGCTGGTAATTTACAATGCATATTCCAACTATAATGTGATGGTGGAAATTCTACATAACTCATATCAAACTCTAATGCAAACTTTTTAGCAAATCCATCGGCACCGTCTTTTTGACCACCACTAACTATTTCTACTTCATCTCCATACTTTTCTTTTATTTCAAATATTAAATCTTTTATTTTTTTCTTATTAGTATAATCTCTACTACCAACTATACCTATTTTAATCTTCGTAGTCATTTCTCTTTTGTTTTTTAAATGATTTTTCTGAGGTGGTGAATTTTGCTACGTTATAAAAATCTTGTAAACCATGTAATATATGTTCTTTATTAATATACCCAAATTCAAATCTTTTCCTAGAACTATAAGGTAATCCTTTTGGATTTATATCAAACCATATAAACTCATTCGGTTTAATATGAGAACCTTGCTTAACAACAGTTTTAAAAGATAATTTATCTTCCCATCTTATCAAAAATTCTTTTAAATCTTTATTTGTTACTTCACCCTCATCAAACCATAAATGTAACATAACTGCTATATGTAAGTCTTTATGAATACTATTAATCTTTTCCATAATTTTTAATTCTATTTCAGTATTAATAAAATCAGTTAATTTTAATCTTAGACTTAATTTGTTTTTCATTATTTAACTCCTACATCACAATGTTCTGTTTGATTAAACACACAATACCTACAGTTCTTTTTAGAGGGTTGTTTAATATAATTATGTTCTAAATTATATTCTCCATCGATAAAAGATTCTTCAATAAAGTGATTTAAGTTATTCATTAATTTATTTATACTCGGTTTACCACTAGCAGGTTGAAATGTCTGAACTCTACGTTGTGGAAAATCTACCTTTTCATATAGTTTACGTTTTACAATAAAGTATTCTACATCAATTTTATCTACTGGAATATCGTGTTGAGCACCATAAAAATGTTTATATAATAATAGTTGGTCTGTCTTTGTCTTGTCAGCTTTCATCCACTTATTCCAACCCATCGTGGAAGTCTTGATATCTATAATTTTATATCTATCTCTTACAGTATCGTGTAGAACTATATCTATATAACCAATAAACTTAATCTTATTTGGTAAGTCATAATCAACAGGAACTTCTATACCAACTAACTCATAACCCTTCTTACTGAAATACATATTACGCTTCTTTTTAAACCACTCTAATATCAGTAATCCGTGATTGTAAAATTCTTCCATATCAGATTGTTCACAAAATACTTCACCACCATTCTTTTCCATAATAGTATTGTAATTCTTTTTCATTCTATGTAACAGCATTTCGTCTAAAGGAAGAGCATCAGCCATTTTAATAGTATCATTATACATTACAGTAAGATACGTCTGAAGAACTTCGTGCATTGAAGTTCCGAACAATGTATGAATACTATCTGTCCAAACACTTAGCTTATCAATGTAATTAAGTTTCCACTTATATGGACACGTAACCCATTGATTATACTGACTATAACTTATTCTATTCATTTTCCCCACTTACCATTCTTTACAATGGTAGCCATTATACCATAATTAGATATATCTAAATATGCATCTTCTAATGGTTCATCTACGGCTGATTCTCTATCACCCATCAATAAGGTTTTTAATCTCTGACATTTGTCATTAATCCTGAACCACAAGCCAGTAAGTGATAGCTTCACTTCTTCTGGTGTTTGTAATTGTGTTCCAACACTAATATTGCCAGGACCATAGTCGTGTTGTTTATGTAAGAACAATTCGTATTGTTCTCGTTGTATCTTCTTGAACTCTTCTGTCATCTCTGGCCATTCTTCTTCCATCATTTCTATAATTGACCGTTCATTCTTAGGTACAGAAGCGTTCTTAGAGTCTTTTATAACTTTCATTTATATTCCTATTTACATAACTAAATATACGAATAAAATCGTATACAAGTCAAGCGTTTTATTCATTTCCTGCGGTGTATCCACCTATAGAACCAAGTACATTTAGTCCTGCAGATGCTATCTTTTTAGGTTCAACTCCCCATTTCTGACAAAGTTCTCCTAACTCTAACATACCACCTTCAGTTAGCATATATAGTTCAACCATATCATATGCTTCTTTTTTACTTACTTCTTCGTGTAGTGCAACTATGTTGATTAACCAATTTGGATGTGCCATTTGATTTCTCCCTTTTGTATATTTTAACCATTGTTTTTTCTTTGGTAAAACATTTGTGTATAATTTGTATAATTCTTTTGGTTTCAGGTTATACTTTTGTAATTCATTTACTAATTCAACCCAATCCATATTCATAGATAGGAATCTATGAGTCATATAATTAGACCAAGACTTTTTATCTTCGTCTGATATCTCTTCCCAATACTTAGGGTTTTGAACCGCTGTTATCTGTTTGATGTGGTCGAATAGATTCTTCCTTTTTACCAAAGATTTTTTCGTATTTTTTTTCCCACTCTTCATAACTTATACCAACTCTCGGTGAATCCCCTTTTCCAGCGGAGGATTTGTTAGTGAATATTGTTTTTCTTTTTTCACTCATATGTCCAAACTTGGAAAATTATCTGACTTTGTTTCTTCTTCCAAACCAGCACCCTCTAACATTCCCTCAGCTACTTTACCACAATTTCCACAACTATATACTTGAACAGGAATTAAAGCTTCTTGACCATTTGGTGAAACTATTGCGGATAGTTTTTTTAATATAAATGATGTTATAAATAAATAGTTATTACAATCATTACATTTAATAGTATCTGCTTGTTTCAAGTCAACTTGTACTTGTTTTTCTCTTTTTGGTATTCTCCCTTTTGGATGCATACTCATTTGATAACTCCTAATAATTCTATTAACATAGCCATAACGTTGATTTCTTTATCCACTACTTGTGAATCACTTAATTCATATCTAGCAATAATTAAAATACATTCTGCTACGTGACCTTTACCATATGAATCTACTTCATCATATAATAAACGAAACAAGTCAGCATAATCTGTAATCTTATTGTCTGCCAATAATTGTCTGATTTCATTAAATGCATTCTTTTTATTCTGTGTTTCTAAAATTTTAAGTAATTTAAGTTTGTAATCATTTTGAATGATACTTGATGTATCTAATTTAAGTTTACCCTTAACTACGTTTCTTTGAGCAGAGTTTATAACCCTACGAATATCAGGGTATCCACTCTCTACTAATACTTTAATATCTTCAGGTTTACTAATCACGTTCTCTTGTACTAAAATATTATGAAGATGTTTTGCAACTTCAACTTTAGACGGTGGAATTATCTGAAAACTTTGACACCGAGATTGTATTGGGTCAATAATTCGTTCTACATAATTACAAGTCAAGATAAACCTACAATGTTTACTGAATGTTTCCATAAGATTACGAAGAGCCGCTTGAGCATTTGGTGTAATATAATCACACTCATCAAGTATAATAACTTTCATATCTTTGAAACCGATAGTAGAAGCAAAGTTCTTAACTTTAGTTCTAACTGTATCTACATTGTTTTCATCACTTGCATTTATGTACAAATAGTCACATTCTATATTTTTTACAAGAATCTTAGCGAGAGTGGTTTTACCTGTACCAGCTTTACCGTATAGTAAGAGGTGTGGTAAATCTCCACTCTCAAGATATATTGATACTTTCTCAAGTAAGTGTTCGTTACCGATATATGTATCTACATTTGAAGGTCTATATTTTTCAACCCATAAAGTATTTGACATCAATCAACTTCACTAGCCGCAACTAACCAATATGTAGAAGTAAAATCATCTATTTTAAAACTAATCTTAGCTAATCCTTCACTCGATACTTGTAATGTTGCACTTTCACAATCTTTATTTGCAATAAGTACTTCTTTAAATAAGTTCGCGTTGAATGAAATATTATCTATATTTTCAAACGTTGAAGTAGTGACTGGAATTGTAACTCTGTTCGTATTAACTGCAGAGTAACCAATAACTAACTTTGTCTTACCACTTGTCTCATCTGTAATTACTGTGAATGTATCAGTTTCACTTAACGCTGACTTACCAGATATAAATTTACTGATAAACTGTGGTGTGACATCTAATGCTAATTCAAATTCAGGAATTACTTTCATCTGAGGTGGTTCGTTAATGATAGATGTATCACTTAACATATAAGTGATTACTGAATATGCGTCATTTAACCCAATTGAAAAAGCAGTATCACCTGTTTTATTTATTGAAAGTTCAATATTGTCATCTAAAACTGATATCAATTTCAATAATTGTTCAGTATCATAGACACCTATATCAGCGTCTTCATAGTCCCATTTATCCATATGTACTTCACCTAAGAGACTTTTATCTCCTGAAATAAATCGTGTACTTAATTGTTGATTGCTTGTTTTGCTGTTGAATACAGCAGAACCTACTGTGCCGTTCAAATAATACTTATTAATGAAACGGACCAGTTTTTGTTTACTTATCATAACATCTCCTGTTAATGTTTATAACCATATATATATATATATTAGTTTGTTTTCTCAAAATCAAAAAAATCTTTCTATAGTTTTAGAAGAATCGGTTGGTTCACTCCAATTCATACTTTCATATAACATCATTATCTTTTTATGTAAAGCTTGTTTATAAAGTTTGTCGTGATTTATATATTGTCGAATAAAATTTAATAACTCAATTGGGTCTTCATACCCTTTATAGGCTATTGTATTCAAACCCAATGGATTTTGTTTTAAATAAACCCATTTAATTTTTTCACCGTTTGCTATTGGAGAATATCTATTTGATATTTTCTTGTACTTTAAAAAATCATTATAAAATATTGATGACTTAACGTGAACAGGAGTTCCCAACTTATACGAGTTAAATATCTGACCGTCTCTTATGTGATATTTACTAATACCTTTAACACTTGTTGGTATAGCAATTTTATCAAATTCCATAAGTTTCATACTATTTTTAAAATTAACAATAAACTTATCTAAATTTGGTTGAGGTACATCCATTAAAATATCTTCTAATACTTTAGATAGCATTGTTCTCATAGCTGTAGGGAAACTTGAACGAACTGTATCTAATCCTTTTACCATCATCTTATCAACTTTCTTACCATTGTCGTTGATAATTTTTAATCCATATCTTTTCTTAGTTACGAATAGACCACTCTTTGCAATAACTTCTTGTTTAATATCAAATCTATGTTTATCTAAATTACAGAACTTCTTTGCAAAATAATTGTAACTCTGATTTAAATATGTTTGTACTTCATCTGCAATCTTTAAAATCGCTTTAGACATCTTATCTACGTTCTTAATATCTAACTCAGGAAATCTTTTCTCTACAAGAGGTGTAGCCGAATAGAATACCGAATCTGTATCAATGTAGATACAGTGGTCTTTCGTATCACCTAGTTCTTTATTATAAAACGAGTTTGCTATCTTCTTTGTAAACTTAATTAATGATTGACCTGTATATGTAACAGCTTCAGCATTATCTAAATCATAAAATCTAAATGTTGGTAAACCTAAAACTCCATATAAACTATTTAACAAAACTTTCTGTAGATATTGTCTTCTATCAAAGTATTCTGATTTAGCTATTTCACCCTCTTCATAAAATTTCTTTGATAGCTTACGATATTCAACTCGTTCATCAAACCATTTTCTTAATAACGCTGGTAATAATCCATTTTTATCTGAACGATACATCACACCGTTTGTTGCAACACCTAAATCTTCATTATCTAACATATTTTTCAACTCAGTTTCAGTATACTTACCTAAAACTTTAGTATTATGTGTTATCGAATATGTTTTTTTATTACCTTTTTTAAGAAACTCTTCAGGATTCCAACCTTCTATTTTACCTAATTTAGTCTCAGGAGATATGTTTAAAGACATTATACACGACGGATACATCGATGTTATATCTAAGTCATACACCCAATCGTGTTTTCCACGCTGTGGTTCCTGGACATATGCTCCTACAAATTTTTCTAATTTTGAATGGTCAAATTTTCTAGGTTTATTCGGAGCTACAATACTATTCTTTTTAAGGTATACTAAAATAGCACCTTCTAAATATCTCGATGACATAAATACATTCTCATATGGAACGTGTCCAAGATGAGCTAAACCACGTGCAATCCCAATAAAATCTAACTTATCATCAAGTTTCTTAATTAGTCTAACGTCTTGAATATTGTATTCAACAAACTTATTCAAATCATTTTCATATAACTCATTAAGAGTACCTTCATAAGCAACTTTCTTTTCACCTATTTCAAATTCACCTATTGCATCTAATCTATATGAAGGTTGTTCACTAAATGTAAATCTTTTATATAAACCTAAATAATCTAAAACACTAACACCAGCTATCTTATATCGTTTAACAAATTCACTCCATTGAACAATCCCAATGGGTGATAAAAAGTTTGCTATAGTCTGACCTACTATTTGTTGAGCTCTATTGTACAAGTATGTTATATCAAAAAATTCAACATTCCAACCTGTTAGTATAGTTGGTTGTATTTCTTTATATTTTATAAAAAATTGATGTAGTAAATCATATTCATTTGTAAATGATTCAACTATAACATCATCATCAAAATCATCATTTAGTTTACCATCTTCATCAAGTACATAACAATAATATTTATCAAGAAGACAATCATTAAAACCAATCGCTGTTATTTTGTTTTCAGCTTTATTTACATCTGGAAATCCATCAGTTACCTCAACCTCAATATCAAATATCATTGTACGATGACCTACTGATACATCATCTGAATCTGTATAGTTATCTACTAATACTCTGATTTCAGGATTGACATCTGATTCAAATAGTTCTGGTTGGTCTTTATCCCAATCTGTAACTCGTTTTAGTTTATCACCATATAATGATATATAAGTTCCTGCTTTGTTTTTAACATAAGCATATTTCTTATAACGGAATGTTTGATGACCAAATTTGTCATCCCAAACATTCATTGTATTTGATTTTCTATCGTAATAGATGGCCTGATACATTTATGTTATAAAACCTCGATTTTTGTTATAAGAATATACGAATAAAATCGCATACAAGTCAAGTACTTTTTATTTCTTCTCCAGGCATTTCACAGCTATCGTTGTTGCAGAATTTATCTATCTCGGCTTCCTCATTTTTAATAACACCAAATGAAAGTTTACTAAGTTTCTTAACTTGTTTATTATATTCTTGTTCATTAATTGATTCATAAGGCATTTGTTTGTAAGCACCATAGTCGTGTCTTGGTAATAATGATATACCTTTTAATCTGTATTGAAAATAATTTAAAACGTGTGGTAGTTCATCTGCTTCTGTTTCTGGATTGAATGTTGCAGTACAACTTACTTGATTGTCTGCCCAATGTCTCTGCATAAAGGCTGCTAAACTGAATTGTTCCCATATAGATAGTTCTGCTGCTGTTCTAATACCTTCTCCTACGTCCACTGGAACTTCAACTACCATAGTAGAATCTTCTGAACCAAACGCCGGTTCTAATTTATAACCTGCTTTTTTCAACGGTTCTACTAATTCAGATTGATTTGATAATCTTACTCTCCGAATATAGAAACGACTTTCGGGATAATGTAAACCTGGAGTAGCGCCAGCCAATAACGAAACTGTACCACTTGGTTTAACTGAAGTAGTCTTGATAGATTTTGGTACAGCAAACCAATCACTATATTGTTTATCCCATTCTTGTATTGTATCATATCCAGTCTCCAACCAATTTTGTAATTCATTTAATCCACAATTTGTTATAAACTGAGCAACACCACTTACTGAACATCCAATCCGTCTATTTCTTAACATAACTCTGTTAGTATCTGACCAATGTGTTCTACCAAGTGTTACAGTTTTGGCGTACAGATAAGCATACTTTAATGTCCTCTGATAATCCTCTAATGAATCGTGATTGTTTGGAAACGTCTCTACTAAACAACATAACTCATATGATTCAAGTGATTGTTCAAG
>ENA-OREN01000933-OREN01000933.1-marine-metagenome-genome-assembly--contig:-NODE-933-length-37431-cov-5.300369_pt1 | contig 37431 bp, 26 predicted proteins | sample MGYA00248624_ERZ508555 | MGnify/ENA primary metagenome ERZ508555 (study PRJEB26222, sample SAMN06267773) | marine metagenome | isolation source: Saanich Inlet, British Columbia, Canada | place... | reverse complement strand
AACATTGAATCTGTTTGAAAATAAATTGACTGCTCCCTGCAATGCTGATGTAGAATCTCACCGTTCTTATGTCCTAAGGTCAAAGAAAAAACATTCCGGTTTCAAAGTGACAGGAAATACAGATTCTAATTGAATGAACTTGAAACATTACCCATACTCTTCGGGTAACAGGCAAATACTTGGAGAAAATCAGTGCCATCATCCCCTTCATCATTTAGTAATTAAGGTATCCGGAGACTGTGTATTTTGTTGTTATGATTACAACGGAGAACAGAACATCGGTAATATAAATGATTCTAATTTGCTGGAAATATGGGAAAGAGTGTCTGCTTCCCGCTTAAGACATGAGTTGAAAAATAATATATTCAATAACCTTACATTATGCAAAAGGTGTCCTGGCTGGCAACAATATTACGAAAAAAGATAACGAGAAAGTCAAACCCCTTGTATGAATATTTTCAATAGTCCGGTTAGGTTTTTGCAAGTTTAAATTATTGCCCCAAAGCTGTCATTCCCGAATGCTCCCCGCTTAAAGCATGCGAGGACAAGTTTTAGCGGGAATCCAGGATGAACGAACAACTTAAAGGAATTTGGGTATGACAAAAACGTTACGTGCAAAAACCTAACCGGCCACTACTGAAATATTGTATAAATTTAGAAAATTCTTAGATTTAAAATTGCAAAGTGTTATATTGTATTTAACTATTGATAATTTATTTTTAATGGCAAAGGATCCCGTTGCTAGTTGTTTTCAATCCCTAATTTCAATTAATAGAATTAAAACACCAAATCCTGAAGATTACCTATTATATTGACCTTCAATATTTGAAAGACAATTGCTTAACGTAGATGTTATGCTGTATCCCATAGGGACATATAATAATTCAAAAATCCATGAATATTCTATTAATTCAGCCAGAAAATTTATCTGGACTAGTAAAAGACAGGGGTTTCATACCAGTAGCTCTACTCTACCTGGCTTCCGCTTTAAGGGACCATAGTCACAAACCACATATATTGGACTTCTCCGTTTTAGACATTCCCAAGGACAATGCATCTAGAATTGCTTTCCTGGAAAATACGTGTAACGCTAAGATTAAGAAATTTGGTGTAAAATTAGTTGGAATTAACTGTTTTTCAACAATGCATTATCCCCTGGTTGATGAACTCGCAAAATTCATAAAAAGGCATAATCCTGCTGTTAAAATCTGTATAGGTGGAGCCCACCCATCATTTTTTGGAGAGGAGATCTTATCGAACAGTGAATATATAGATTATATAGTAGTTGGAGAGGGAGAGGAAGCATTAATCGGATTGGCAGATATTATTGAAAAAGGCGATGATACCCTTACTCATGAAGCAGATATTAGTAACATTCCGGCAATAATTTATAGAGATAAAAACAGAGAAATATTGGAAAATCCGCGGAAATCTTATATTAAAGATATTAATATTTTGAAAATGCCGGCTTGGGAATTGATAGACTTGACTAATTATTATAGAAATAAGCAGGATTATTATAATCCTAAAAAACAAAAATTTCATGTCGTTGTTCCAATCATGACTAGTAGATCTTGCCCGTTTTCATGCACATTTTGTTCGGCACACCTCTTAATGGGTAATAGTTATAGGAAAAAAACTGCAGTGCGGGTAGTAGATGAGATTGAATATCTTCATTTAGAGAGAAATCAAAATTACTTTGAATTCATAGACGATGTCTTTGTTATAGATAAGCAACACGTTTTAGACATTTGTGAAGAAATATGCAAACGTAATTTGGATATTTCTTTTTCTGTGGGTGGGATTTATATTGCAATGGTAGATAAAGAAATGATTGATGCTCTCACTGACGCCGGTCTGGTTACCTTATATCTTCCTATTGAACACGGTAATGAGAAGATAAGGACTTCAATTATAAAGAAAAGGCTAAAAGATGAAAAAATTTTTGAAATCGTAGAATATGTAAAAAACAAAAATCTGTTTACTATTGGACTATTTATCATGGGTTTTCCAGAAGAAACCGAAGAAACCCTGGAACAAACCAGAAAGTTTATTGTTGAACTGTCACTGGATATAAACATTGTTTCTGCACTGGTGCCATTTCCAAAGACTGCTATATATGAACAAGCGAAAAGAGATGATTTATTAATGATAAATATGGATGATTTGTGGAGAGGAAAAGAATTTTATTCCGTATCAAATAAAAATCAATTTTTCATAAAACCTTATAATGCAAGTTTAGAAATCCTCCATAAGTATAGAGAAATTTTAAATCAATGCATTATTTCAGCGAAAGGGCAAAAAAACTAAACAACATTGAATCTGTTTGAAAATAAATTGACTGCTCCCTGCAATGCTGATGTAGAATCTCACCGTTCTTATGTCCTAAAGTCAAAGAAAAAATATTCAGGTTTCAAAGTGACAAGAAATACAGATTCTAATTGAATGAACTTGAGACATTATACAAACTCTTGGGGTAACAGGCAAAAACTTGGAGAAAATCAGTGCCATCAATTTATCATGTTGTTCCGCATTTAGGAGGAGGAGTGGGGCGAGTCCTTATGAATCTTATCCATGAATCCTGCAAAAATAAAAATAATGAATTTGATCACTATATTATATGCTTTGAAAATGCAAATAATTCAGCAATACAATGGGGTAAAAGGACAGGAATAAAGATTTGGCACAATATATTACCTGCAAATCCTCAATTGGACTTTTTACTTAGCAAAGCTGACATAGTGCATATTCATTTCTGGAACCATCCATTAATTTACCGTTTTTTTACAAACCAGAATTTACCTGAATTTCGCACGGTGATCTGGTCCCATGTGAACGGCCATGAGGCCCCACAAAAAATAACGAAAAATGTTCTAGACTATCCTGACATTTTTGTTTTTTCTACGAAATACTCAGAAGATATTTTACCCTTAAAGGCATTTGACAATAGACGGGAAACTAAAAGATTGAGGACGATTTTTGTCTCATCCGGTTTTGAGCATGTCAAAGATGTCATAAGAATTCCACATGAAGGATTTAATATTGGGTATATTGGGACTGTTGATTACTGTAAAATCCATCGACATTTTATAAAAATCTGTAATTCAGTCAACATACCGGATGTAAAATTTATTGTTTGTGGCGGAAACGATCATGAACAATTAAAATATGAAGCGAAGTCGAGTAAAGCACATAATATTTTCGAAATAAAGGGGCCTGTCAAAGATATTTGTTCAGAACTGGCTGTTTTTGATCTCTTTGGTTATCCTTTGGCCAAAGGACATTATGGGACAGGTGAGCAAGCATTAATAGAGGCTATGTCAATTGGAGTGGTACCGGTTGTGCTTGATAACGGGCCTGAAAGACATATAATCCGCCACAACTATACTGGAATAGTTGCCGGGACAGAAACAGAATACATTGCGGCATTGGAATACCTTTACCACCATCCTGACCAAAGAGAAAAACTTTCCTGTAATGCAAAGCAATACGCAAGCGAATATTATGATATCACAAAGACGGTAGACGCCTGGTATGAAATATATTGTGAACTCATGACAATACCAAAAAGCTCACATTCATTTGTAGGCATGGAAGAATACTCGCCAAACACGGATATAGGGACCAAACTGTTTATACTATCACTTGGAGATTCATATGAAGCAAAAGTTTATCGCCATGCGCTTGAGACTGCCAATATTGAATCTTTCTCTACCCGCAAAGTAGTTTTGGAAGAACTTGCCTCTCTGCCTCCCATATTCTATTCTGCCTCACGTGGAAGTGTATATCATTATTATAGCTATTGGCAAGAGAGCAAGGGGCTGAAATATCTGTGTTACATTACAAAAGAAGCTGAAAAATATAAGAAAGGTAATATTGATGAAAACGAAAAAAGCTTCTTATAGAAATTGTCCATTATGTGACAATTTACTTTTAGAACTGCTTATAATTTAAATAGTCAATAATCTTAAATCTCTATCAGGCGGATATTGTAAATCAATGAATCAGACCAAATAACTGTTGATCCTCAAATTTGTCTTGACCAACCAACCATCAGAGGTATGAGAATAGCCGTCTCCATAATCCTCAAGAAATAGCCAGCGCATGACCACAAAATAAAGAAACATTAAAAGTATATCCTGAACTGGAAGAGGAAGCAAGCGATCAAGTACGCAGCCTGGAGCACACTGAAAAGATCGAGATTGTTCCGATGAAAGGAGCAGAACATGTCTGAACTTGAATTTATTGCAGAAAGGATATATCTCTTTTAACTGTGGAATAGTTGAGAAAAATTTGATGGAATATTAGTAAGAGTTTCGGTAATAATGGATGAAAAAACTAAAGGCAGTGAGATTCTGCCATAGGTTAAGAAAAATATTAAGGTACTAATTTCGCATCGTCTTGATATTTCGATATTATTAGCAGCGGATATGTAAGTAATAATTGTGCTCTCTACTATTAAACATGAAAAAAACTCATCAAAATCTAACTGACAGAATGGATTATAGATCAAGGAAAGTTTCACTTCTGGCCCCTCCTTCTCTTTTGCAATTGAAATAACGAATTCTTGTAACCTGAATTGACTGATGTGTGTTTATGACAAAACCACTACAAATAAAACTCATATGCCTTTAGGCATACTAAAGAAAATAATAGATCAATCAAAAGAATTTAAATACCCCATACATTGGTTCCATGATTTTGGCGAACCTCTTTTATACCCTGATTTGGAAGAAGCCTTATCCTATTTTAGGAAAAATGGGTAGGGCGTGGTACGATAGCCACAAACGGATTATTATTGACAAGTTCACTGTGCAAGATGCTGGCAAAATATTGTAATCACATACTCATAGCCCTGGATTCAACCCGTCCCGAAGTTTACAAAATAGTCAGAAATAATAACAATTTCGATTTACTTGTCAGCAATATAAAACAACTGATAATAATATCTAAAGACACTGAATTAACGATAGAAATTCAGTTGATAAACTCGAAATTCAATCAAGATGAAACGAAAAAATAACTTGAAAATTTGTTCGATATTCACGACTAGGTTACATTTTCTCAAAGCTGTCATTCTCGCATGCTTTCAGCGGGAATCCAGGATGAACAAGCCTCTCAGATACCCGATGAATTCGGGTATGACAAAAGCGGTACGGGCACAAACCTAACCGGACAGTACTGAAATTTAGAAAACCCTTGAATTTAAAATTGTAAAATGCTAGATTGTATTTCATAGTTGAAACATATTTGATGTTAGCTAAAGGTTTCTTTGCCAGATACATCGACTCTGCCCAATTTCTACCATGGAATTAATACACTAAATTTCGAAGGCCACCTATCGATTTAAATCACTTAAACTATCATATTTTAAAAAGTTTTCTTTTTCTAAAGATGACCTCTATTAACGTGTTTTAGAAAATGTTTAACTACTCTTTACTTGTGTTATACAATAATTCGAATATTTATGAATATTTTATTAATTCAACCTGAAAATGTACCTGGAATGTACGATGAGAAAAGAGGTTTCATACCATTATCTCTGCTTTATTTAGCTGCAGCCGTCAGAGATCATGGCCACTCACCACATTTATTAGACATTTCAGTTTTAGATATTCCCAAAAGCAAGAAATCCAGGACTACTTTCCTGGAAAATACGTGCAATGTTAAGGTCAAAGAACTTGGCATTAAATTAGTCGGGATTAATTGTTTTACTTCAATGCATTTTCCATTGGTTAAGGAACTCGCTGAAATCATAAAAATGCATAATCCTGAAGTTAAAATTTGCATAGGTGGTTCGCATCCAACTATTTTTGGAGAGGAGATATTAGCGAAAAATAAATGTATAGATTATATAGTATCTGGAGAAGGGGAAGAGGCATTAATCAGATTGGCTGAAATTGTTGATAACGGCCATGATATGCTTACTCATGAAACTGCAATCAGCAATATTCCAGCGCTAATCTATAAAAATAATAATGGGAAAATAATAAAAAATTTGAGAAAATCTTATCTTAAGGAGATTAATACTTTAATAATGCCAGCCTGGGATTTGGTAGACCTGACTGATTATTATAGTAATCACTACGCACATTATAATCCTAAAAATCTTAAATTCCATCTCACTGTTCCAATCCTGTCAACGAGATCTTGCCCATTCGATTGTACATTTTGTTCGGCACACCTCATAATGGGCAATAGTCATAGGAAGAAAACTGCGATACAGGTAGTAGATGAGATTGAATATCTAAAAGTAGAGAGAAATCAAAATTATTTTGTTTTTATGGATGATGCTATTAACATTGATAAAAGGCATGTTATTGACATGTGTAATGAAATAGGTAAACGTAATTTAAATATCCAGTTTTCAACTTTTCCTTACATTGCAATGGCAGATAAAGAAATAATTGATGCTTTGGCTGATGCCGGTATGGTTACCATATATCTTCCTATTGAACATGGTGATGAGAAGATTAGGACTTCAATATTAAAGAAAAAGTTAACAGATGAAAAAATATTTGAAATACTAGGATATGCAAAAGATAGGGACCTTTTCACTGCCGGCCTCTTTCTTATGGGGATTCCCGAGGAAACAGAAGAAACATTGGAACAAACCAGAAAGTTCATGATTGATCTCTCGTTAGATATGAACATGGTTGCCAGACTGATGCCATTCCCAAAAACTGCTATAGCTGATCAGGCGAAAAGAGATGGATTGTTAATAATTAATACTGATGAGGTGTGGAATGGTAATGAATTTTTTTCTCCAGATAATAGAGGCCAATTTTTCATAAAACCATATAATGCAAGTTTAGAAATCCTCCATAAGTATAGGAAAATTTTCGATTCAATGTTTTTTTTCAGTGAGAGGGCAAAAAAACTAAATAAAATTGAATCAGTTTGAAAATACATTGACTGCTTTCTGCAATGCTGATATAGAATCTCACCGTTTTATGTCCTAAAGTCAAAGAAAAAACATTCCGGTTTCAAGGTGACAAGAGATGCAGATTCTAATTGATCATTTTTCTAAGTCATGCGGACACAGTGCCACCCCATATATGGAACCATCCATTAATTTACCGTTTTTTTGCAGCCCAGAATATCTCTGAATCTCATGCAGTAATTTGGGCTTATATGAATGGCCATGAGGCCCTACAACTAACCACGAAAAATGTTCTTTACTCTCCTGACATTTTTGTTTTTTCTACGAAATACTCAGAAGATATTTTACCCTTAAAGACATTTGACAATAGACGGGAAACTAAAAGGCTGAGGACGGTTTTTGTATCATCAGGTTTTGAGCATGTCAAACATGTCATAAGAATGTCTCATAAAGGATTTAATATTGGCAAGAGAGCAAGGGGCTGAAATATCTGTGTTACATTACAAAAGAAGCTGAAAAATACAGGAAAGGTAATGTTGATGAAAATAAAAACAGCTTCTTATAGAAATTGTCCTCTATGTGACAATTCCAAAGTATCAGTCCTGGGCAGTCTTAAATATCTGTTTTTCGATGATTGTCCGCTGTCAGACAGATATGATGTTGTCTCATGTACAAATTGCGGTTTCCCATATTACGATACGTCATCTTCCGAAAAAAGCTTTTTATCGTATTATAGTAAAAATGCCTATTACCTTGCTAATATACCCGGGAGTGGTGGATTAAACGACGTTGATAAAAGTAGATATAAGAAAATCCTGGATACTTTGACAAGACATACATCATGTTTAAACGGTTTGGTCCTTGATGCTGGAAGCGCCAAGGGCGGCCTGCTGGTATTATTAAAGGAACACGGTTATAACAATCTACTGGCTATAGACCTGCTACCCAAATCTGTTGCAGGCATCAGGAAGCTGGGGATTAATGCTGAAATTGGCGATTTGTGTAACATACCGACTGGAGACGGATCTGCACACGCTGTTATTTTGTCTCATGTTCTGGAGCATGTTCCAAACCTGAAAACTGCTTTATGTGAAGTAAAAAGAGTAATCTCTCATGAAGGAATTGTTTATGTAGAGGTCCCTTGTGCAGAGGATTATCATTTGCATGATAACGAGCCATTATGGGATTTTTTATATGAACACATCAATCACTTTTCTCAAATTCACCTAAATAATTTATTTGAAAATTTTGGATTCAGTTGTGTTGAGCATGGGACAAAACGATTTAAAGGTACGTACGGAAAAGGCAATTGTCTATACGCTTTGTTCCGAAAGAGCGATATGGAATATAGGCATACATATTGTAATGTAGTCTCCGAAAGCATATCAAAATGCTTTGCCCTGTTTTCAAAAAGTAAGTTTAATACTCTTGAAAAAATTGCATCAGAAAGGACACCATGTTATGTCTGGGGATTATCCTCTTATATGCATCTATTGCTTGCCATGTCCCCGCTGAAAGATTGTAATATTGTTGCGTTTTTAGATAGAGATACTTATAAACAGCAAAAAAAAATAAGTGGATTGCCGGTAAAATCCCCGGAGGCGCTATTGGACGTTACCCCGGATGATGTTGTTGTAATTCCGGCAGGACCGTATATCAAGGGCATGAAGGAATATTTCCAAAACATAAGTTGTAAGGGGAAATTATTAATTGCATAATTCAAAAAGGTGGATAATATGACTGAAACTTTTAAGAAACTTGAAAGGAAATGTCCTATCTGCCGGTCAGAGACAGGCCTGGTAATGGGAAAGCTGGAATTTGCTCTTTTTGATGATTTTCTTTTGTCAAGAAAATTTGATGTGGTAGCCTGCAATAACTGCACGTTTGTTTTCTATGACACCCCCGACACATCTGAAAATTTTGAAATTGTATACAGAAACCATTATTTCTCATCAAGCTATACTTCACATTCACAAATTACCGCTGTAGACGCTGTTATCAATGTTGAAAATGATCCAATAGCAATAATGGGTCCTTATCTGAAACCTGAAACAATAATATGTGAAATCGGGTGTGGGAGAGGGGCTCTTCTTATGAAGATGAAAAGGGCGGGATATAATAAACTTTATGGAATTGAGCCATCACCTGACTGTGTTGATTATGTAAGAGAACATTATGGTATTGACGCTTTGGTTGGAACGGCTGACAACATTCCGTTTGATATAAGTTTTGATGTTATAATATCAACACACGTACTTGAACATGTTCTCAACTTACAGGAAGCGGTAAAAAATATTTCACGAAAATTAACCGGACATGGTCTGGTTTATGTTGAAGTACCTGATCTGGATGAATACGATTCCCAAAAGGGAGCATCACCACTTGATTACATTACAATATATGAACATATAAACCATTTTACAATTTCATCGCTTCAATGTCTTTTTGAGCAAAACAGGTTCAAAATGATCAACAGTGGGCGTAAGATATTAGATATGGGTACACGGTTGCCTTTGCCTGTGATATATGGAGTTTTCCAGAAAGATTCTTCAGCAAAATCTTTACCATCTATTTTGCCTCAAAAATTATTTGAGATTGATAAAGTCCACCACTGGTTAAATAAATACGTTTTCTCCAAATCAAACATATTTGAAGAACTTGCAGAATTAAAGACTCCCATCTATATATGGGGCATCAATCTTTGTATCCAGAAATATATGACAATGTCTCCACTTCGCGAATGCAACATTGTTGGTTTAATTGATAGAGACCCTTCCAAGCAGAAAAAAAGTATCAACGGGCAAAAAATACAATCTCCCGAAGTGCTTAATACAATCAAAGAAAATGTTGTTGTCGTAATTTGGGGTGGGCCATACAGGAAGTCTATTGAAAATAACCTGAAAGAGTTGGAATTCAAAGGAACAGTCGTAGCCCTATAAACAATGTTTTCTCCAGGACAAAACATTTTGTAAACTTCTGTAGAGTTGCACTTATTACTTGAATTCAGGCAATATAAAAACTAATATGAGTATTTGCACTTGTTAGTTGAAGTCACGATGTTTTCATACTTGCCAATTTCAATAAAGACGAAATAAACAATTTTTGCAAAGAACAAGAGAATATGAATATAGTTGTGTTTGCAGAATAAATAGTAGCTGCGAACTGTTGTAAGTCACTGAAGTGTAAATATTATGCATGTTTTTGTGTGTTGCTGAGAGGGAATTGGTATATATGCAGGAAGTTTGGGGTAAATTGAAAAGCAATGGATACCGGGAAATTTAAAAAAATAATGTTGAATAATATTAAAACGGTTAAAATGGTCTCAAATTGAATTAAGGAGAAAAGTTTATGGAAGTTGTAATCCTTTGTGGTGGTCAAGGTACGCGTCTGCGTGAAGAGACAGAATTTAGACCTAAACCGATGGTTAATATAGGCTCTCGCCCTATCCTCTGGCATATTATGAAATATTATTCGCAGTTTGGATATAAGGATTTTGTACTTGCTCTCGGATATAAGGGTGAGATGATCAAGAATTATTTCTGCCATTATGAACTAATGAATAATGACGTAACCATTGAGCTGGGGCGGCCCGAAAACATGCGTATTCACCATGCTCATGATGAAGCCGGTTGGAAAGTAACTTTAGCCGATACAGGGGAAAAGTCCCTGAAAGGTGCCCGCTTAAAAAAAGTGGAGCAATATATTAGCGATGACACATTCATGATGACCTATGGTGACGGTATTGCGGATGTAGATATTAACTCACTATTGGCATTTCATAAGGCACACGGTAAACTTGTGACTGTGACAGGCGTCAATCCAGCTTCCCGATTTGGTGAACTTAAAACTGATGGAGATCGCGTAGTATCATTTACGGAGAAACCACTAAACGGGGAAGGCCTTATTAATACCGGATATTTTGTATTCAACAGGTCTGTTTTGAATTATCTTTCTATTGATAACTTATGTGATCTTGAGGTGGGGCCTTTAGAGCAAATTGCCAGAGAGGGTCAGTTGATGGTATACATACACCGAGGATTCTGGGCATGCATGGACACATATAGAGACATGGAATATCTCAACAAACTCTGGGATGATGGAAAGGCAAAATGGAAGACTTGGGAGTAAGGCGACAAATCAGATATGTTTAACCGTATTTATCACAATAAGAGGGTCCTTATCACCGGCCATACTGGTTTTAAAGGATCATGGCTGGCATTGTGGCTCTCACAAATTGGCGCTAAGATCACCGGTTATTCCCTGCCGTTGCCAACCGCACCTAACCATTTCCATTTACTGGATATTGACATAAACTCCATTATTGGCGATATTCGTGATGCAGAAAAAGTTAAGAATGTATTCAAAGAATATAAACCTGAAATTGTATTTCATCTTGCAGCACAGCCTCTCGTCAGGCGATCTTACAAAGATCCGGTTGAAACTTTCACCAGTAATGTCATGGGAACTATAAACGTTTTTGAAGCAGCAAGGGAATGTGACACGTTGCGAGCCATAGTCAACGTCACGAGTGATAAGTGCTATGAGAACAGGGAATGGCCTCGGGGTTACAGGGAGATTGATCCAGTTGGCGGGTATGACCCCTACAGCACATCGAAAGGATGCGCTGAACTCATCACCAGTTGCTGGCGCAGTTCCTTCTTTAATACTAAAGATTATGGTATTGATCATAATACTCTTCTGGCGAGCGGACGGGCAGGGAATGTAATCGGTGGTGGAGATTGGGCAACTGATCGGCTTATTCCGGACATGATGCGTGCTATAAACCAGAATGAAAAGGTAAAGATCAGAAACCCGCTGGCCATTCGTCCATGGCAACATGTTCTGGAATCGCTGAGTGGGTATTTGCTCCTCGGACAAAAGCTACTGGAAGGCCGAAAAGAATTTGCCGAAGCATGGAACTTCGGACCATCTAAGGATGAAAATGCGACGGTGGGTGAGGTTGTCAGTCAGATTAAAGTAATCTGGCAGGAAATTGACTATGAAATAAACACGCTTCCGGATCAGCCATATGAGGCTGGTATTCTCAAACTTGACTGTTCGAAAGCTCGCACTAGATTAAAATGGAAACCTGTATGGGATAGAAAAACAGCAGTTGAGAAAACTATTCTATGGTATAGGGCATTTTATGAATCTAACCAGGTGCAAAGCCTTGGGGATATTAACAGTTATGTCGCAGATGCAAAAAGAGAATTTATTTCCTGGAGAGAAGTTTGAAATTTGTTGAAGTACCATTAGCAGGAGCTTATATTATTGAACTTGAACCGTTCCTGGATGAGAGAGGACACTTTGCACGGACCTTTTGCCAGAAAGAGCTTTCCAAAATCGGATTTGATAAACAGATCGTCCAGATCAACCATTCGTTAACTAAGCAAAATGGAACTGTCAGGGGGATGCATTATCAACTTCCGCCAGCCTGTGAAGTAAAACTTGTTCGATGCGTTCAAGGACAGATTTTTGATGTCTTTGTGGATCTCAGAGCTGATTCAACCACCTTTAAGCAATGGTATGGTGTGAAATTGTCGAAAGATAATATGCGTATGTCCTATATCCCAGAGGGATTTGCACACGGCTTCCAGGCTCTTACCGATAATGCCGAATTATTTTATCTCAGTTCCGCTTTTTACAACCCTGAATATGAGTATGGATTGAGATTTGATGATCCTGAGCTGGCGATTAAATGGCCATTGCCCGTGAGTACTATTTCTTCCAAAGATCAGAGTCACCCATTAATTGACAGTGTCTTTAAGGGAATCGAAATATGAGTTGTCGTTTCTGTGAGATAACGATGACAATCTGGACGTTAGAGATTTTGAAAGGTTGGAATATAACGGACATCTCACACAAGAGAGATCTGTCTAAAGAGGTTGGTATTGCATTGGGAATAGTATACCATATTTAAAACGGTGAAATTATGTTTCACCGTTTTTCATCATGAACTTTTTGATTTGTTGATAAACAAGCATTAATTGACGCATAGCAGGCTTACTATCACACTTAAAAATAAAATTAATATTGTCCAATATTTTTCGGTTGGATATAACACTCTTATACTCATCTATTGCCCCCTTTCGATAAAATGTACCGTTTATATCCCCACTTTTCTTTCGAAAACTTTCAAGTGATACTTCGTTCTTAATATTGTCAATATCAATATCATTTATACCAACAAAGGAAAACAGTTTATTTGCTTCATATGCAAAATCGGTTTTTAGTAAAGCAAAGTGGGAAACACGTATTCTCGGATCTTTATTAACATTAGTCCATACTTTTCTATACTCTAATTGTTCAATCACAAATTTGTATCCTATGCTCCAATAATAATCATCAAATCCTTTAAAACTTACATTTCTTCTATCTTTCAAATAGTAGTAATAAGATACGAGCTGGTCTCTTACTTCCCTCCAGATAATGAAAATCTTTATATTACTAACGCGAAGCAGCATATCTCTTAATTTCTCTGTACCATAGTGACCTTTTGCTATAAATAACTTATCAATTTTACTATATCCGGATAATATTTGTGCAACTTCTTTTACGTTATTTTGCCCTATTTCAGGATGTTCTTGATTTAAGTACTGAAAAGCGACTCCCTTACTAGTAAGGGCCTCAGTTATTATAGCCATTTGAAAATGTGATCCACTACGTTTTGGACTTGCAAAGAAATAAATCATTTATTTTACCCCCCCCGATTATGCAGAGTATGTTTTTGTCAAACCAAAGTTAAAGTATTTTTATTACATTACTGAATTTACTTATGAATAATGTTAAAAGATAAGGAGGCTTTTAAATTAGATCCTGAGGTCGTGCCAGAGGAAGCGAAGAATCTCTAGTGTGAATACAATAATTATTTAAGGCGAATAAAGACAACTCCTTAGTTTCAAAGTGTTAAAATGGAATTTCCTATACCGCAAGTTAGTTCGTTATCGTGACAAAATCGTACAACTTAACCTTTACTGTCATTCCCGCAATCTGTTGAGCGGGAATCCGGAATTACCATTACAAGGACAACTAGATTCCCATTTTCCCGTCCGAGCGCCCGCCTGCCATTTGTCGGGCAGGGATTCATCCTGGCTGGCATGGAAATGACATAGGACAATATTAAGCTCCAGTACGTTAAATTATTTCAGGTTTTTATCACCAAAAATCCCCAGAAAAACATCTGTAATCAACAGTTTAATTTGTGATCTATTCAGAAAAAGTTTCTTTAAAGAATAGATAATTAATCTAAGCCTGTCCCTTATCGTACCTTTATAACCCAGTAATTCACGGATTATATATAAACGGCTTACCAGCAAGGGAAAAATGGTTGCCAGACCGGTTATTTTCATACTTTCTATTTGTCGTTTGTGTGTATCACAACTATAGATTTCATGTCGGTTCTTTCTTCTATAAAACTTAGCATCCCGGCATGAAACTATGTCTCCCCTTGTTGCCATCCGCATAATCATCAGAAAGTCTGGACCGATAATTCCCGGAAAAGGCAACACTTTTCTAAATTCTTCAGCAACATGAACACCAAAAAAAGAGTTACATCTTTGCATTTCTTTATACATGGAAAGCGCTCTACCAGCAGGTGTAGTTTCTAATCTGGTATCTATCTCTTCTCGTTCTTCTCTGATAACATTTCCATATATATCAATCCAGATTGTCATAGGGGCTACCAGTATTACACTATCATTTGTGGATAAAACCTCTACTGATTTTTCTATCATGTCCTTTGCCCATTTATCATGTCCCGCTGCCCCCATATAGTATTTGCCTGTCACATAATTCTGGATAAAGGACACATGATATAAACCACCTTTGTTTTCATTATGTCTTATTGGAATAATCCGCGAATCCCTATAACTGAATTCTTTTATTATCTCCCATGTCCCATCCGTCGAAGCATTGTCAATAGCGATGATTTCAATATTCTTATATGTTTGGCTGACCAGAGATTCTAAAGTCTCTTTGATAAATCGCACTTCGTTATAAACACACAATGCTATGCTGACCATAGTACCAGAATCGTTATTTAAGGCTTCACATTGTGATTTATCCTCATTAATAGTATGATCCGGTAGTTTATTATTATAACCAAGTGTTAACATTAGCTTTCCTGCTATCCTGTCAAAACCCTGAGTAGTCTCTTTATTCCATTCAACAACAGGAGGGAATTCAAGTTTTTTAGAAGCATTACATTTTTTTTTAAGCCATCCTCTGCTCGCTTTAAGACAGAGGAAATCCTCTAACATTTCTATCCAATACTTTGATTTTTCTTCATTTGCCGTCAAATCTTCCAGACGTACTATCATCCAGTTCTCCTTTGGCACATGTTCTAAACATTCCAACGCCTTTGAGTTTCTGAAGTTCCACATCCATGCCATCCTTTCTACAGGAGTCATGTTTGTCCATAATGGAAAGTATGGATCATCCCTACAAGGTGTCTTACTATAACCTGAATATTTATTCTCATTATGATAACCTCTGGTAATGCCGCTTCTCACAAAGTCACGGCCGTCTCTGACCCCCAGGACAATTTTGATATTGTTGTCAATTTCATACAAGGCATCTAAAAAAGACACATATGGATTGCTGGAATCTCTAAATGTCTTTATGTCTACACCCTTTAAGTGGTCTCTCATTATTTTTACACGTGTCGATAAATCCTTAAAAGGAGCCGTATCTAACGTTATATTTGTGGGAGGAAAGTGCCTGGCCAGTTCTTTGACATTATACTGGTGATTTGTATCGAACAACCTGGAGTAAAACTCTATTCCGGACCGTCCCGTCCCGGTAAAAATAATCATGCTTTTGTCCTCAAAACTTCAGCAGGTTTTCCCTATTCATTACAATCCTTGATACATTTTAGATATCCATCCGGTGCAGCGGTTATCAGCAATTTATTTTCAATATCATGGTCAATAACAAATCGGCCAGTTGACTCCAGGAATTTCCATACAGCCGTTTTAGGATTATTCCCCTTACCCCACGGACGATTAGAAGACAAATGATCTGGTATGTCTTCAACTACAGTATCAAAGACGACAAGGTAACTTCCCTTCGTTACGAAAGGAGAGTAAGTTTCTAATTCCTTCAACACATGATCATGCGTGTGATTTGAGTCAAGTGAAACCAATATAGTTCGGTTTTTCCCTGCAACCATCCTGACCTTTTCAAGAACGCTTTCAGAAACTGAAGAACCCTCGATCATGGATATTCGTTTAAACATAGGATGTGTTTCTATTGCGATACGGTTATGTTCTCTTATATCAATATCTATACCTAATATATTTCCTTTCCCAATTAGCTCTAGAATTGAAGCATAATATATAAGCGAACCTCCATGGGCAATTCCGGTTTCGATTACAAGATCCGGTTTGACTTTCCACAGTATCTCCTGCATTGCAATCATATCTTGAGGATACTGTATTATTGGCCGACCCATCCAGGCAAAATTATAGGAGTATTTGTTTATCATTGATTCAATAAAGAAACTTTGGGCTGCATCTATCAAGTTACTCTTTTTCTTATATTTACCTATTCTCTCTATTTTCTCCTGCTCAAAATCTTTATTTTGCATTAACCTTAATCCCCTTTTTATAAATCGTTAAGGATTACGTAACTAATTCTATTTCAATTTATTAGTTTTCATTCAACAAAACAATAACACTTCCACCAATAGTTTTTCACAAATCAGTTAATACCCTCTTATCTGATGTATTTGTTTTTTTAATTACATCAAGGACTTTAATTTGAAAAACTATTATTGCAGCAACATATTAAAAGTGATATTGGGATTGCAAGTTTTACAACTTTTCATTTACCACCCAGGGCTATCGACAATTTACGTGTGTCTCCCCAGAATGCCATAGGTTCATAATCTAAATAAGGATAATAACCCAGATTCAAGTTAACTTTTTTTCTTTTCTTTTCTATAATATTATTTATAAGGTTTATTATAGAAATGGGAGTACCGCTACAACAGTTGATAACTCCGGTAATTCTTTTTTGTAATGCAATATGAACAATATATTCAGCCACGGTTTCAACCGGCAAATAATCCCTCAACTGTTCCCCACCAGACATATTAAAAGAGGCCTCACCTGTATCCAAAGTTTTTTCCAATTGTGGTATTATAGAATCAGGATTTTGCCCTTTACCGTATAGGTAAAACAAACGTAACCACTTTAAGTCAAAATTAATCTTTGTTTGTAACTGTTCTAGAAATTTCCTCAGAGTATCTTTTGCTAATGCATAAGAAGTTACCGGTTTTGTCTCTAAATCCTCATTTAACGGTCCATTTTGCAGCCCATATTCGAGGCAGGTTCCTGTAACCACTATCTTTTTTAAACCATTTCTAATCATTGCGCTTGTAAATCTATAATTGCTAAACAGGTTTTCTTCTAAATGCTGTAATGCCTCATAATGCGGCAATCCCTCCCAGGCTAAGTGGAGCAATAAATCAGGTTTATGGAAATATTCGAAGTAATTGCTATTCGTCCCATTTAAGTCGTATGGGAGATATCTTACTTTAGAATACCACTCATAATCCTTTGCTTTTTTCTCATCTTTAGAGGTTGCTATCACCTCCAGACCTTGTCTAATCAGTTCAAGTACAACGTGATTGCCAATAAATCCTGTAGATCCTGTAACAAGTACTTTCATTTTATATTTAACTTCCTTAATACCAATTATCAAAAATGTAATTAATTTTAAAAAATATTAATTACAGGAATAACAGTAACAAACTGTCCACCCCAATTCTTGATATACTTGAGTTGACCGCTAATCTCTTCCTTCAAATTCCATGGAAGTATCATCACATAATCTGGTTTAGATTCTTTTATTCTATTTTCCTCAACTACCGGTATATGAGACCCGGGAAGGTATTTGCCTCGTTTATATGGAGAAGCGTCAACGACAAAAGGAATCAAATCCTTTTTAATCCCACAATAATTTAGCAAAGTATTCCCTTTCGCTACAAATCCATGCTTTCCTTTTTTTTCGTGGCTGGTATATTTATTATATCTTTAACCTTTGCAGGATGTTCGATTAAGACCGGTAATGGGACACGAACACCTTATTCAATGCCAAGCAAGCTAAAATCCATATTCTTCCAATATTTTGAGTAATCAATTATTCGTCTTTTCTGTTCTAATGACAATTGCGATCCTCTACCAATTATCCCTTTATTCATTTTTGTCTCTTTTAATGAAGCTTTGAAAATTGCTTTATTGATTTGCTCACTCATTTTAGGTTCTTCAATAAACGCAAGTATTTCATTAAGAGTTTTAAAAGTATTAGAAACCAGCTGCTCATATGTGACTACTAATATCTGGCCGGAATTTAACAAGTCAGATTTGAACCACCCATAAAAAAACTTGAAATACCATGGAACAATTATATCAATAACAAAATTTGTCCTCTGCTCATCAGTTAACAGGTCCCAGGATTCTTTATCCATGCATGTTCCTGGAAAGTTCATCTTTGTCTTGTCCAGGTTATCTTTAATACTAAGAACAGTATCATAAATATTTCGTAACTGGAGCACCACCTTTATATTTCCTTGACGAATAACTGAAGCAGTATTGCTATTATATCGGCAATGTTGGTGTGGAGAGAAAGTATTTACCGTATTTGCACCATGTATTATGATTTGCCGTGGATCAGCTTCCTGCTCCCGTGCCCCAAGCGATGGGACAAGTCGGACATTTTTCCATTGTAGACTATAATTCAGAAGCGTAGACAACCAGGTAGAACCGGACTTTGGCGCTGATATCAGCCAAAGATGTTTTCGTTTCTTTTGTATTAATTTAAATATAAACTCGTCAGTGTAGAGATGCTTCCAAAGCAATTTATTGAATATTTTATTAGAAATTACTCTCGTAAAGTTTATCATTCCTTGCTTAATATTCATACTATGAATATTAAGCATTAAGCATTAAGCATTAAGCATTAAGCATTAAGCAGCATAATACATATTGCTTTCGTGATCAAGAAATATTCTCCTGATTTACACGGTGTTTCTTAACGGGGAACAGCAGATAACGACAAAACAATTAAATACGAAATCATTTTATAAAACCGGTGTGTAAAAAAAGAATACACTACAAAAGCTAATTGCATACATTCTCATTTTAACATTATAAATTTTTTTTGTTTTTTCTAAGATATAAGTGTTAAATACAAAATCTAATCACTATTAATTACAATACAATCAACCGGTTTTTATCGTTTTATAATTTCAGGAATAAATTAAGGATATTCTTATCATTCTCAGACATACTAATATGAAGGTTCTTTTTGTACATCATGGTGAAGTTATAGGTGGCGCTCCTGTTAGCTTACTCAACATGATATTAGAGTTAAAAAAAAATCCTGATATTAGTATGAAGGTGTTATGTGTTAAAGAGACGATGAAGGACTTTTTTCAGGAAAAAGCTAATATTGATGTAGGAGATATTCATTATCCATGCAATATTCTAGGGAAAGTTATCATTGGGTGGGGAAATCTCTTTAACAGGCAAACGTTCCTCATGGCCTTAATGGAAATTACCAGAATTCGTTCCAGTATTAAGATTCAGTGTAAACAATTAAAGAAAGAGAACCCGGATATTATTCATCTCAATTCATCAATACTGTTTACAACCGCGATAGCAGCCAGGAGATTACATATTCCGATTGTATGGCATGTCCGTGAAATACTCCAGGGAGGCCGTTTCAATTTTCGCAGAATTTTCGCAGGATGGTTAATAAAAAGATTTGCAGATAAGGTTATTGCAATAAGTCCTAGTGAAGCAAACAGCCTTGGCAAAGATACATATCACAATATAGAAGTAGTTTACAACTTTGTAGATTTCTCCAAGTTCGATAGTTCTTTATATGATCCGTTAAAGGAAAAGTCAAAATTAGGTATAAAAGCAGATGAAAGATTAATAATCGGTCTTGGAGGTGTGTCATGGCGCAAAGGCACTCTGGAATTAATAGAGGCCATGGAATTTACACAGATCAATGTAAGGTTAATTATCGCCGGTTCAGATATGCCCAGGGCATATCCTATCTCCATTGTCAGGGAATTAAGGGTTTTTATGGAAGATTTATTGGTAAAGTCAGGTCTGAAGAAATTCCGTAGATGTGAATATAACTATAGAGTATTAAACGCATTGAACAAACTTAAAAAAAATAAGGTTGTTTTTACAGGTCCTTTGGACGATGTCAGATATTTAATTGCTACATGTGATTTATTGACTTCGACACATACATTTCCGCATTCTTCCAGACCAATATTTGAAGCCTGGGCAATGAAAAAACCGGTTATAGCATTTAATATGCCGGGAATAATTGAAAATATTGATAATGGTATTGATGGCGTTTTAGTAAAAAATACTACAGGGGAGGCTCTGGGAGAAGCTATCAATGTCATTATTAACAATTCAATGCTTTTAAAAAAAATGGGAAAAGACGGGTACAAGAAATCATATAAACGTTTCAGAAGTGAAGTAAATATTTTAAAAGTTCTGAATATTTACAAAGAACTTACTCATCATACTTAATGAAGTAAATGTTTATATTAGTTTTATTCTCTCAAATTGACAATATCCGCTGTACATGGTGGTAAGCTGGGGTGTTGTGAAATGATTTTAAAAACTTTTTCTTCCCTATTATCGAAGTTTTTGCGTAAGGGTAATTGCCGTCAGTGATATTTAGTTATTTACACCGCCAGAGGTATAATCTGAAGAAAATCAAATTATTTTGAAAGTAAATCATAACGGTAACAATCAGATAAATAAATAATGGAAATAAAAACATATGATAAAAAAAATGATAGAATTGTTTTTTACAATAAAAAAGCAAATGTCCAGTTTTGGGAAGAGCACTGGAGAGAAAATATTGGTTCAAACCAGTCACAAAAAATTGCTGATTATAAAAATAATAGATTTATATTGAAAATCGTAAAGAACTATCTTGATGATAAAAATAGCTGGATCCTGGAAGGCGGCTGCGGTATAGGAGGTTATGTCTATTGTTTACAACACGCAGGGTATAATGTTGTTGGGATTGACAATGCAGAGAAGACGGTTAAGGCTGTTAAAGAATGCTATCCTGATCTGAATATTCAAAGACAGGATGTCAGGAAGACCAGCTTTGAAGATAACTATTTCTCAATTTATTTTTCTTTTGGAGTTATAGAACATTTTTACAAAGGGTATGATGAGATATTATCGGAAGCGGTTCGAATTATTAAACCTGGAGGTTATTTAATTATTTCTTTCCCTCAAATCTCGATACTGAGGAGAATTAAGGCAGAATTAGGCCTTTATGCCCGGGACAAGCCTGTGGACAAGGAACATTTTTACCAGTTTGCACTTAACCCTGAAAAAGTGATAAAGGGTATAGAACAATATGGCTTTCAACTTGTAAAGAAAAGTCAATATGACGGCATTAAAGGTTTTAAGGACGAGGTGGCGATATTTAGACCATTTCTTCAAGCCATTTATGATGGGAAAATACTTCAAATACTTAGGCGCATTATTGACATCATTTTAAAAGGGCTGTCCTCTCATATGGCTTTGTTGGTAATGCAAAAAAAATAATAAACTTTATAGAAATCAATAGAATTCAGATTATACCCACATATGAAACTATTTATACAAACTATTTATGAGATTGTTGGCTGGAAGGCCTTAATTCCAATTTTACTAATACTCTTCCAGGCTCTCTTTGAAGGCATTGGGGTTATGATGCTTGTTCCAATGTTAGGATTTGTGGGAATTGCCAGTGAGGGTGGTATTACAGGGTCAATTAATTCTTTTTTCACCATTGCCTTTGATATTATTGGGTTTCCTAAAAACCTGATTACCGTTCTTTTTATTTATGTATTTCTCATTAGTTGTCGGGAAATGCTTGTGAAAACAAAAATGTTACTAAGTTCTAAAATACAACACAATGCTATTCAAACTCTGCGTAGCCGTCTCTATGTCTCAATAAGCCAATCCGAATGGTTGTTTTTTGTTAAAACCCACTCCTCTGATTATGCTCATTCTCTCTTGATAGATGTCAACAGGTTGGGGTCTGGGGCAAACACGTTAATTCAGTTTATTTCTGCAACTATAATTCTTGGTATTTATATAATTATTGCCATGAGTTTATCTTTCACTATGACTATTTTAGCACTGTTTTGCGGTGCTATAGTCCTTTTTGTGTTAAAGAATAAAATAATGTCTTCAATCCGTACCGGTAAAGTTGAAACAGGTCTCGGCAGGCAGTTGCATTTAATAGTAATGGAACAACTAAGTGGTATGAAACTGTCAAAGATATTTTGCGCCGAAGAGAGAAGTTTTTACCGGTTTAGACGAGCCTCTTTCATGCTTATGGAAAATTTTATTAAATTTGCAAATGATATGGCCACCACCAGGATGTGGTTTGGTATAATCAGCGTGGTTATCGTGTCTATTTTTGTTTATGTTTCAATAGAGGTTATCAGTGTCTCGACTGTCACCCTTCTGCTTCTGCTTTTTATTTTTTCGCGCATGATGCCCCAGATTACATCTCTACAACAAGGCTTCCAGCAATTACTACATGTGAAACCGGCTTTAACTTCATTTCTTGATATGGAGCAGGCCTGTAAGGACGCAGCAGAGAATATCGTAAAAGATAAAGTCTCTACGTTGGCAATAGAAGATAACATTTGTTTTAAAAATATTATTTTCCGATATAACAAAGAGAATGAATATGATGTTTTGAAGTCGGTATCATTTACCATTCGCGCCTGCAGTACTATGGCATTTGCCGGATCTTCCGGTTCCGGGAAGAGTACCATTGCAGATCTGCTTATGGGACTGTTATATCCGGACAGTGGAGAGATACTGATAGACGGCAAACTACTCTCTCCCGAGTTACTTATTTCTTGGCGGCAATCTGTAGCATATGTACCACAAGATAATTTTCTTTTAAATGATACCGTTCGTGAAAACCTCTTGTGGGCTAGTCCTGGTACTTGTGATGACCACATACGGGAAGCATTAGAACATGCTGCTGCAAAAGAGTTTATAGGCAAATTGCCACAGGGGCTGGATACGGTAATTGGTGATAGAGGCGTCAGGCTTTCCGGTGGTGAACGTCAGAGAATAGCCCTTGCCCGAGCATTGTTAACAAAACCTCAGCTCCTGATTCTGGATGAAGCTACAAGTTCCCTGGATGTTGAGAATGAGAAGCGTATACAAGAGTCTATAGAAGCACTTCACGGCAACATGACAATAGTCATAATTGCCCATCGGCTGAGTACTATTCGGAATGCAGACCAGATTATCGTGATTGATGATGGCAGGGTTGTGGAAACAGGCACATGGGATGAACTCATATCTAAAGAAAACGGCAGATTTCTTGAACTATCCCGCATATAACTTTTAAAGGCATTTATGAAGGATACTAATTCCGCTTTGCATCTACAAAATCTTTCACATAACGAACTAGAAAATAGATTTCTAACTCATATCAAGAAGCATATGAACAAATAATAGAAGATATACAGAAGCCTGAAAGTTCCAGGTGACAGTGTGTCATCTTCTATCCGATCCTTTCTTATTTAAATGATTATAGCAAGTTGGGTTTGATACTCCGCCGTGTTTTATATCCTTTCTTTATGAATATTTTACTGACTTCTAATCTTTCAACCAGAGTTGGTGACTTTTTTTTAAAAAGTCCTTTAATATCTCCTTTTCAAGCTCTATTTCCTCTTATTGTTCTTATGCCATTTTATCCATCCATAAATTGCTGTTATTGGAATATAATGCTTACTTGATACCGCTCCATAATTATTAGTTTCAATACCTTCTTTTACAAATTTTTAACAAACGTGTTTGCATTTCTTGTTTATTTCTGATACTTATACTTTCCGATTAGGAACTTTTTTTCTCCATATTATACTGGAGGCTAAAGAATTATATACAATCTGATCCCATGAAACAGACATATACCATCGCCAGGATATTCGTAATAGCTATTGTTGTTGCAACCATTCTTAATGGCTCCAGCTTCTGGCTGAAGAGGGTAGGTTGGCTGGAGCCACAGTTGTACGAGGAATACAAGGGTGGAAGTGGAAGTTTCCGGGGACAGGCGTTTAAAGGATCCGATAGTTTTGAGCAACTAACAAGATACACCTATCAAACAAAAGGCGTTTGGACAGCATTTAAGGCTTCTAAAGATGTAATTTTTCTCCTTTTTTTTATTGTGTCATTACTACTCATTTTGAGGAAATATACAGAGTGGAAAATTCGTTATTTTTGGTTATTTGTCTCTATAGCATTCTTGTTTTTGTACGCTTTTTGTAAGTCCCTTTTACAGTCTGGTCCCTTGTTATCAATGGCAGGCCTACGTTCATTTCTGTTCCTGGGAGTAGTGATTGTAGGATCGTGGGCTGCCTGCGAGAAAGTGTTCTATTTAATGACTAAATGCCTTGTCGTTTTAATTTTGATCCAATTATTGATGACACCATATGAATATGTGTATGGTATGCGTTTCTTTGTCAGTTCATATTTCCAGAATCGCATTGTCGGCACTATGTTGCAGCCCAGCAGTTTTGGTATTGTCTTGGTATTGGGATTGATCTGGTATTTTACCTTTTCGCGTTCGCAGACATGGTTATGGTGGTTAACAGTGATTGTCAGTGTACTTGCTTTCTTCAGTGGTTCTGCAACCTCTTTATTTCTTCTGTTGTTTGCTTATGTTGCAATTCTCTGGTCAAAAATCGACAATAGATTTCGCAAGAGGTTATTGTTTGGGGGTATTACTGGTAGTGTTTTTTTGTTCTTGCTGCTTCCCTCTCTCACTGGCCGTGTAGCAATATACCATTCTCTCTGGGGGCGGTTCTCTCTTTATAAGGAGTATATATTCACAGGTTCAGGATGGTGTGAATTGATGTTTGGTAGAGGGCTTGGGGCAGGGACTAATACAGCGGTAAATCTGTTGATGGACTGGCAGGATAGTGCGTCACATGGGGTTGGAAACCATGTTGTTTTTGTTGCCGATTCCACCCCATTGATGTTGATTTCACAGATTGGATTTGTTGGTCTTTTTATGGTATATGGGCTTTTGTTTCTTGCTATCCGTAATGACCCACAAACCCGAATATTTTATTTTTCCTTTATCCTTGCAAGCCTGACGGTGAATATTACAGAGCTTTTCCCTATCAACTTTATTCTCGGCCTGTTGCTGGCTCGTAGTTTTTCAATTGTAAAAAGCAATGATTATACAGACCGGGCAATAGCAGAGACAACGAAACCTGTTTCGTAAAATGGTTATGATAACGAACAACGTTCGGTTGAAAACTGGACGTTAAAATCAGCCGTATATATTTGTTGTTAGTTTTTAAATTGTTATTCCTGTATTTATAATTTCATTTTATTTTGCAGAAAGGGTAAAGACTCCATCCCAGTCTTTTGGAGGTGCTACCCGCTGATATTCACAACATCTTTGAATATACACATTTGACGGCTTGTCATCCGGTGAAAGTTGAAGTACATGCTCAAAGCTGGAAATAGCCTCTTCCCACTGGCAGTTGCGATAGGCATGAATTCCCACCTCAAAGTGTTTGATAACCCGAATTCTCTCTTCATCCACCCTTTCTCTTTCATCTACAAGCTCATAGACCTTAATTGGCTTTGTTTTCCCTACCACTCGAATAACGTCCATCTCCCTGGCTATCAATGTATCTTTTACGAGGGAGTATGTGGCTTCTGAAATCATTATCTGTGTTCCATAATATTTATTAGCACCTTCAAGCCGACTTGCAAGATTAACGTCATCACCAATAATCGTATATTCAAAACGAGTGGCTGATCCGACATTCCCAACTACGACTTCTCCTGTGTTAATACCAAAGCGATATGTCCTCGATGGAAGCCCCCCTGCTTTCCACTCTTCTTCTAATTTATGTAAAAACTTTCGACATTTTAGTGCTGCCTGACAGGCAAACAGTGCATGATTTTCCTGAGCAATGGGTGCCCCCCAGAAAGCAAGGATAGAATCACCTTGAAATTTATCAATGGTCCCCTGGCATTCCAGGATAGCAGCGCTCATTCCCTCAAAATACTCGTTGAGGTGTTTAACTACTTCTTCAGGCGTGAGTTTCTCCGACAGGTTTGTAAAGTTACCAATATCTGTGAAAAAAATTGTTAAAGCCTTCCTCTCTCCACCAAGTTTCAGCATATCAGGATTCTTAATGATTTCTTCTGCCACACTGTAAGATACATAACGCTCAAAGGTGCTCTTAATAAAGTCCCGTTCTTTAAGACCATCTACCATACCGTTAAATGCATTCCCAAGTGCCTCTAATTCATCTCCCGTCCGAATATCAACTTTTGTATCAAGCTTGCCGCTACCAATATTCTTTGCAGCCATCGCCAATTTCTTTACAGGCTTTGTAATACCTTTTGCCAGAAAAAAACTCAATCCAATGGCAACCAGAAGAATAACTCCTCCCACAATAATGAAAGTCATGCGAAGTTTGGATACAAATTTCATTTCCTGTGTGAGAGATTTAAGAACAATGAAACTTCCTTCTTCAGAGTTTACGTTCGCAAGGATGGGAAAATACATTGATAAAAAAGTTTCCTTATCCAGAAAGGTTTCATGAATATCAGACTTTTTCTCATAATCCGAAAATTCCATGAAAGTAGATAGTGCCTGCTCTTTCGTAACTGGCAAGGTAGAGGTATGAATTCCTTCACTGGAATAGAGTGCTAAATCGACCTCAGAAATATTTTTAAGACGCAATAGGATATCTTTGTCAATACGGCTTCCAAAAATAACCACACCATGGATTTCATCTCTGAAAACTACCGGCTTCGCAATTATATGATAAACAGCATCACCTTGATGAGCAGATACAAGGAAATCCTTTTCCTTGCTCATGTCCGTATGCCATACATCAACGGCTACCGGTTTTTCTGACAGATCTTCAAATAATTGGAGATTTGTTAAATCAATTCCATATTTACCGGGAAAAGCTTTTGAAAGCAGCAGAATACCGTCAGCATTAGTAACTATAAAGATATCTGCTTTTTCATATAAGGAAAGAAAGGGGAGAATTGACGCTAATCTCAGATTTGAATCCTTCAGGATTTCATCCTCATGGTGAGCGTCCTCAAACCCAAGACCATCTCCGTGAACTGAGGCGGTTGAAAGGACAGACCGAAAATGCGCATTACTGATCGTAAGGGTATCAATGGCATCAACGGCAAATTGTGTTCTCAATTCTTGAAGATGCCTTAATGCAACTTGTGTATTCTCAAATCGGTTCTTGATATTCTCCTGAATATGTTTTTTTGTGGTCTCTTGAATGATGAATAAAATACTCATCGTTGAAAGGCAAACCACAGCCCCCAACACGATAAATAACTTAGTATGAAAATTAATCTTCATAAATATTACGTCCAACCTCCGGATACGTTGAGCCATCTTTTCGCTTATGAGGCTCCATTTTAATGATCTCGCTTACTTCCAGATCTATAACACTATTCTCCCCAGGTTTTATCAATACTTGTTTGGTAGCCCTTTCCGCATTGGGCAACCATGCATTAATCGTGTAAGCACCCGAAGGAACGTCCTGAATCTGGAATGTACCATTTTTATCCGTCATGGCATAAGCTTTGTTCTCCAGAATAACCACATAGGCAATCATTTGGGGATGGATGTTACAAAAAACCGACACGAGGCCGGGCTTTTCAAAAAGCACTGTTTTTGGAGGTTCCGTCCTTTTATACTGACCAAGGTCAAAAGACTTTATACGGGAGATAGAAAAGACGTTATGGTATATATCATCCTGATTGGGAAACCTGACCTTTTGTCCTACTACTATTGGCAAGATTTCTGGATAGAAGTTCCTGCCTTTTTGCACAAGATCAGGTACTTCTCCAGGCACTTCACTTTTAAAACCTGTGATATAAACGAGTACTCCACTCATATCTTTTTTCTTTTTAAGTTTCCCAAAAAGCTTTTTTTGGAAGACTGTTATATTCCCAGTAATATGCCCCGGATCTGATGACCCATCACTTAATGACGCAAAGACAAAGAGCAATCCCAGGATGGAAAAAGTTATTATTTCTAACACATACAAAACGCCACTCAGACTTCTGTTGAAACAACCTTTAGTTAAAAAGTTCATTCAAAAAAGCTCCTTTACCAATATTATTTAACACGTTCTTTATACCTTATATAATTCCACATATAGTAATAAATCAAGCAAGTTAAATCAATACCTTCACAAAGAGCTAAAGGAAAGAGGAGAATATGTGAAATACGGGGGTTATTTCTATCATTAGAATTGCTTGCAAAATAAAGAATATTTATTATAATTCCTGCGAAAAATACCTTTATCTCATAATTAACTTATTAATTTACAGCAAGACAAAAATTTGCTTTAGTTGATTTTTGTGGTATTTTTATTGCCGTTGATGTAATATTATGCCCTTATATTTACTATGGAAGTGGGAAAATTTCTTTGGAATCTATCTTCAAATTGAAAGAAAGGAAACACTAAATGAATGTTATTAGTAATACAATCAAGGGACTACACCCAGCCTATTTTGCTATGGTAATGTCTACCGGCATAATTTCCGTCGCTGCCAAGCTTTTAGGTTTTACCAGCATTGCATACGCGCTTTTTTATATAAACATTATCGCATACGCAATTCTTTTACCCCTCTTGGTCTTGCGCGTAATTCTTTACTGGGATTGCTTGATCAAAGACCTTTCTAATCCGAAACTGAGCTTTGTCTTTTTTACTATTGTTGCCGGTACAAATGTACTGGGAGCCCAATTTGTTTCTATCGTAAACCAACCTGAAATTGCGAAAATCTTCTGGTATTTTGGTCTCTTACTCTGGACGGTAATTACATTTTCAACGGTCATCATACTCTTTGTTACCAATACGGAAGAAATTAATAAGGTAATGCATGGAGGTTGGCTGATAGCTACCGTTGGAACACAATCCGTGGCTGTTCTTGGTGGCATACTTGCGCCAAAATTCGGTTGTGATAGTTTTGTGTTATTTACCTCATTTGCATTCTGGATGATTGGCGCATTCCTTTACGTGATTTTAATTACATTACTTTTCTTCAGACTCGTGTTTTACAAGCTACCACCTGAAGCGCTGATACCGCCATATTGGATTAATATGGGAGCTGTCGCCATTACAACTCTTGCCGGTTCAATTCTCTGTTTAAGCATCCCAAAGATCGGTGGAGCTTTTATAGATTTAACAGGATTCACAAAAGGGTTCACACTGTTTTTCTGGTCATTTGGTACATGGTGGATACCACTATTAATCATTCTGGGAATCTGGAAGTATTTACATCATAAAACACAGTTTACCTATAGCCCTCTTTACTGGGGCATGGTCTTCCCGTTAGGTATGTACACTGCCTGTACAATAAAACTTTCACAGGCCCTGAATTTACCGTTCATTATGAATATTCCAAGATATTTCATCTACCTTGCTTTTGTCGGGTGGACTGTTATATTTGTCAGTATGATCATTTCCATGCTTAAAGCTGCCTCCGCGAAGGAAGCTGCTGCATAATACATTGATGAAATTTTTCACATGCATTACAGCGCGTGTAATTTAAGGCATGTGCTGTAATGCATGTTGTTCTCAAAAGTGAGACGATGCGCATAAGCCTTCAACAATTCTATGATGATATTTGATAATTCTTTTTGAACACAAACCGTATTTTCCCTCTCAGTTTATCTACAAACATATTAGTTTCGACGACATCACCTTTCGGAAGACAAATCTGAAATGCTACAACCCTTTTCACCTTGACTTAGATACGGTGTAGCTTTACCCTTCCTACTCATCTATTCGGAGTTAACTTTTTAGAATCTAACTATGCATGAACGATACCTTGGTATTGATTTTGGCGCTGAAACTATCAAATTTATTTTGCTTGAACGCCAACACGGCCAGCTTGTTATTACTTCTGATTATATTTTAGCTCATGATAAAAACCCCATTCACGCTTTTAAAAAGGGAATAAGCAAGTTTGATTGGGAAAGCTTAACTTCCGTCGTAACAACAGGACGTATAAGTCGGGTTTTAAATGTCGAGCGTGTTCCCACCAAGGCCGCACTTGCAAAAGGTGTCAGTTATAAATATCCGGAGATTAAACCAGTAACCGTTGTTTCAATTGGCAGCCATGGTTTTTCCGTTCTTGAACTGCGCACGGGTAATCAGCAAATATTTCGGGAAAACTCTCGTTGTTCACAAGGCACCGGAAATTTTTTACGCCAACTGGTAGAACGTTTTGATCTTGATATAGAGACTGCCAGTAAAATGGCTTGTGGCGTAAATGAACCCGCATCTCTTTCAGGTAGATGTCCGGTAATTCTTAAAACGGATATGACCCATCTCGCAAATAAAGGAGAAGATCGTCGTGCTATACTTGCAGGGCTTTACGATGCTGTTTGCGAAAACGTACAGGTATTGATAAAACCTAATCTCTCTCCGCCACGAGTCTTATTAAGTGGTGGGGTATGTGTATCTAAGCGAGTACGAGATAACTTTCGTCATTTTCTTACCTCAAAGAAAATGACGCTTGTCGAATCCGATCCCAATGACGGTCTTTTCTTAGAAGCTCTTGGTGCAGCTCTTATCGCGGCAGATCAAAAACCAAAAACCCCTTCTTTAGAAGAGGTCATTTCATTTCAGGACCATTCTTCTTTTGAGACAATAGCCCCCTTGGCCGGTGCTTTAAACAGGGTAAAAAGAATGCAAAGGCCAGAAATCGTCAATACATCTGAAAGCGGTAAGACCATCTTAGGCTATGATATCGGATCAACCGGTTCAAAGGCAGTTGCCATTGAGGTTAAGACAAAAAGAACTATTTGGGAGGGCTATGTAAATACTTCAGGGGATCCCGTTTGTGCCGCTCGACAACTCACTGAAATGTTTCTGAGAGAAGCAAATCAAAGACTTGAGGTCTGCGCGGTTGGAGTGACTGGATCAGGTCGTGAAATTGTGGGTTCTCTCCTTGTTTCGTGTTTTGATGCTGATGTTATTTTTGTTCTCAATGAGATAGCCGCTCATGCAGAAGGAGCACTCTATTTTGATCCAATGGTGGATACCATTTTTGAGATAGGAGGACAAGACGCCAAGTATATTCGACTTGATAATGGTCGTATATGCGATGCTGCAATGAATGAAGCTTGCAGTGCCGGAACAGGATCATTTATTGAAGAGCAGGGTAAAAAATTTCAACATGTAAATGATGTTAAAGAAATGGGGAAAATGGCTATGGAAGCCGACCATGGTTTATCCCTCGGACAGCATTGCTCGGTCTTTATGGCAGAAATTATTGACGAAGCAGTTGCGTCAGGTTGTGATCAAGGGCCTATTTTGGCTGGTATATACGATTCAATTATTCAAAACTATCTAAACAGGGTTAAAGGTAATCGTTCTGTCGGAAAACGTATTTTTTGCCAGGGAATGCCTTTTATGTCAGACGCTTTGGCAGCTGCTGTTGGACGCCAGACTGAACAGCAAGTTATCATACCGCCTAATCCGGGTACAATAGGAGCCTTGGGAATATCACTTCTAACACATAAGGAAGTCACCGTAGCAAATAAAGTCCTGGAACTTGAAAAGTTTTTAAATGCAACTGTTGATCGTAGAGATCAATTTATTTGTAAATCAACCAAGGCCTGTGGTGGTAGTGGTAATAAGTGTCGTATTGATCGCATACACACCACAGTTAATGGAAACAAACAGAAATTTTTATGGGGAGGTAATTGCTCTTTATATGATAAAGGTACCGGATCAAAAAAGAAACTACCCAATCTCACTCCAGACCCATTTTTAGAACGCAGGGAGATGATCCAAACTATAATAGAACAAGCTCACAATAGTGCCACGGGTCAAACTATAGCGATTTGTGAAGAATTTACCTTAAAAGGTTTGATGCCATTTTATGTAACTTTCTTCAAATCCCTGGGCCTTGTTCCACGTGTTTATTCCGAAGCCGGATATAAGGAACTTAAAATAGGAATAGAAGCCGCAAATATACCTTTTTGTGCCCCTATGCAATTATATTATGGTATCGTATCCCAGATAGTTACTGACAGCCCGGATTATATCTTTGCCCCGCGGTTACGAGAGCTACCACGTCAAAAAGAGGAAACTGTCTCCAACACCTGTCCAATAGTGCAAGGGAGTCCTGATATAGTACAAAGGTTAGGGACTGAAAAGTCTCCCCCAAAATTCATTACCACTCGAATCGATATGGGAGAGGAAGGCTTATACTCAAAACGCTTTAAAAAAATATGCCAACGTTTAGCGCAAGAGGTAGGATGCCAGAGGCGATACAGAGACGCGTATACACAAGCCTGTGAGTCCCAAAGCGACTTTGATCGGAGACTTAAAGAAATTGGACAACGAGCATTGAACTTTGCCGTTACCAATAATATTGTTCCTGTTGTTGTGCTAGGGAGAACTTATACAATTCACAACGACGTCCTTAATTCAAATGTGCCTAACTTGCTTAGATCTCAAGGAGCAATAGCGATTCCGGTAGATTGTTATCCAATTACCGAAGAGGTGCCGGTCTTTACCGATATGTATTGGGGATATAGTCAATTAATTCTTCGGGCAGCACACCAAATCCGGCGCACTGACAATGTTTATGCTATATATTGTTCAAATTATTCTTGTGGGCCCGATAGTTTTAATCTTCACTTCTTTTCCTATATTATGGAAAACAAATCATTTTCTATCATTGAAACCGATGGACATGCAGGTGATGCCGGTACAAAGACCAGGGTTGAAGCATTTCTTTATTGTGTAGAAAGTTACAAACGATTAGAAGACACAAAAAGAGCCGCCTTTAAATCTACTGATTTTAAAGCGCTGGAAAATAATAATATTACCATCAAGGAAGCTCACCAGGGTAAAGAAGTAATATTATTGCCAAGTATGGGTGCAGTTGCTGACATTTTAGCATCATTACTTCGGTCTCAAGGGATTTGTGCAGAAACACTTCCAAAACCAACTAACGACTCTCTAAGGCTTGGAAGGCAATATACCTCGGGCAAAGAGTGCATTCCCATGATAATTACCGCCGGAAGTCTTTTAGAAAGGCTTAACAAAGAAAGCGAACGTAATAAACGATTTGCTTTCTTCATACCTACGTCTGATGGGCCATGTAGATTTGGGGTTTATAATACTCTGCATAAGATCATCTTAGAAAAGACAAATTGGGGAAAACAGGTCCGTATTGTCGCTCCTAATGACCAGGATTATTTTGAAGGAATGTCACCGGATTTTAGAGTACGTGCGATAGTAGGTTATGCTGCGTCTGATCTTCTTATGGCAGCATTACATGACGTAAGACCATGTGAAAAAGAACAGGGAGTAAGTCAACAAATCTACGATCGTTATTTCAGTAAGCTTCTTGAGTTACTATCAAGTCGTACTGCCAGTTCATTGTTAAGTGCACTTAGTGAACTGCCCAACGGGATGTTTGGGATATCGGAACTATTGTCCAGAGCGGCGAATGATTTCCGCCTGGCGAAGGATTTCTCGAAAAGATTACCAACCGTTTCTATAGTAGGTGAAATTTATGTTAGACAGGAACCTTATGCTAATAACTTTATAGTAAAGAAACTTGAAGAGAGAGGGTTGCGAGTTATAGCTGCACCTTTTACCGAATGGTTAGAATATACTACATTTTGTGAAATACAACGGATGAAGGAAGGTCGTCACCAGGATGGTGATAACCTTCTAAAAACACGGTTCGCTTCGGAAGTAGAGATTGGTGTTATTAATCGTGTGTATAATATTTTCGCCAGTAGTTTAGGCTGGGGAACACGCACCTCTGTTGCTGATGTCGTTAAAGCATCATCTCCTTATATAAACTCTGAATTACAGGGTGAAGCGGTCCTTACATTGGGTGGTCCTATTCATGAAGATGAGCATGGAGTTATTGATGGGGTTATATCTGTGGGTCCGCATGAATGTATGCCTAATAAAGTTGCCGAAGCTCAATATTTCCATGTTGGTGAAGAAAAGGACCTTGTTTCATTAACGCTGTCAATGAACGGCGATCCTGTTGATTCCGAAATAATAGATCGTTTCGCCTTTGAAGTAAAAGAATGTTTCGCAAAGAAGCAACACAAGAACGGCAAGCAAAGACTATCTGCACCAGGAAATATAGGTGCATTTGCAAGGCGATTCCAAAGAAGGGTGCTCTTTAATTCCTTAAGGTGTTTGTCGTTATTTAATAGTCGACAGTGAGCGAAATAGTGATTCTTCCAGCTACTTCTACCTTTGAAAATCCCTCTTTACATAATACTGAAATGTGATATCTTTGGTCTAGGCGAGTAGTATATAAACGACATGTGTAACTGCCTTTCTATTAACGTGTTTGTGAGATCACCTTGTGCGACAGCTGACCCATATTGTCAACACTTGGAATTTGCATTTATTGCTTGAATGCAGGATGATAAACAATTTATGAGGAAGGATTCTGATGCTGGTAAAAGATGTAATGAACAAAGAGGTCATAACGGTAAGTGAGAATGAAAACCTGTCCCAACTTATAGCAAAATTTCGAAAGTATAATTATCATACACTTCCCGTCATTGATAATGACAAGAAAGTATCAGGACTTGTTAGTTCTGAAGATATCATGAAGGTATACCTCCCTCATAACCCTGTACTGGGAGAATTACTCAAATCTACACATCTATACAATGCCGAAGAAGAAGACGTATTAGAGATTGATCTCCCGGAGAACCTGGGAACTACCGTGAAGGTTTCGGACATAATGAATGTCAATGTGGTAACTATTGAAGATAGTGAAACAATAGCTGAGGCGAGAAAACAGATGAAACTTCACAATATCAAGAGGGTACCGGTAATAAGAAATCAGGAACTTGTAGGATTTATCACCCTCTTTGACATAATAATTGCACTTTTCAAGGAAAGGAATATTATTTAAATGAATACCATCCTCTGCCTGGGAATTGTGCTGGTTGGCGCACTTGTGGCGGAGAAAATTATCAGTTATCTTAAAATCCCTGCCATAACATCTTATATCCTCCTTGGCATTCTCCTCGGCCCTTACGCCCTGAATGTGACCGGTGAAGGCCTGATCGCTTCTTCTGAACTCCTTTCTAACATAGTACTTGGATTTATAGCATTTCATATTGGAAAAAACTTTTCCATCGAAAACTTCAAACGGATAGGAAAGACAGTCCTCTCCATATCAATTTCTGTAACTATAGCAACATTGATTTGTGTAACATCGGGTATATACTACATAGCACATCAGCCATTCCACATCGCCCTTTTATTTGGTGCAATATCTACCGCAACTGCACCTGCAACAACGATGATGGTAATAAGACAGTACAAGGCGAAAGGCCTGTTCACCGATGTATTACTTGGTTCTGTAGCAATTGATGATGCCTGGGGTATCATGATTTTTTCTGTATCTCTTGCCATCGCACAGGCCCTTCAGATCGGCCAATTTTCTGAATGGATTATTATGACAGTAACAGTAAAGGCTGCGGGTAAAATATTTCTTTCTGTAATACTTGGTTCGATTATAGCCATTATTGCCTCAAAGGTTTCAGTTTATTTAAAGAGGAAAGAAGACGTGTTAACCTTCATACTTGGGGCTATACTCATAAATACCGGAGTCGCCTTATACTTCCATATGTCACCACTGCTCTCTAACATGTTTTTTGGGGCAGTGTTAGTCAATATTGGGAAGACCCCATTCAGGTTTTTTGAAACAGTAAATAGTGTGGACTGGCCACTGTATGTCATGTTTTATGTCCTTGCAGGTGCAAATCTGAACATAGGGCTGCTTACTTCTCTGGGCCTGATCGGTTCCGTTTATATAATTTCAAGGATTATTGGAAGGATTGGAGGCGCTTATACCGGAGCAATCATTGCAGGGGCTGAGCAAAGCGTAAGAAGGTATATGGGCCTTGCCCTCATGGCACAGGCAGGTGTAGCCATCGGACTAGCCATGGTGGCAAAGGCAAGTCTCCCTCATACTGGCGGAGCTATACTTAACACTATCATCACCACAACCGTTATTTATGAAATATTCGGCCCAATAGCAGCGCATTATGCACTGTTTAAGGCGAAAAATATTAATACTTAAAAACAAATATTTATACCAATATTCAATTCAATATGAAATCTATTTTCAGTTCCTCTATTTCATTTCTAATAATATTGGCATTGGGTGCACCGGGAGCAATCTTCAAAAACATCTCTAAATCATCTATTGCTTTTTCATACTGTCCTTTTTCCCTAAACGACTCACCCCTGTATCTGAAAGCAACCGGATTACCGGGAAACAGTTCAAGTGATTTATCAAAATCGGTAATAGCCTCGTCAAACCTGCCGGTCTGAAGCAGAAGGACCCCCCTGTCTATATACAATCCTGCCATAGAAGGCCTGACGGCTATTGCCTTGCTGAAATCTTGAATGGCTTTCTCAAATTCACCGGTTTCCTTATACATCTTTCCTCTCAGGTAATAGGTAAAAATTTTATCTGGAGTTAAGCTGATGCATTTCCCAAAATCTTCAATTGCTTCTTTCAGATTATTATTGTCGGCAAAGAATATTGCCCGGGAAAAATATGCATCACTGAGATAAGGGTCTAATTCTATCGCTTTATTAAGGTCATTCATTGCATCATCGAACCTGCCCGTTTCTGCAAACGCAACGCCCCTGTTACAATACGCCTGTGCGTAGTCAGGATCAATTTCAATTATTGCATTGTAATCCTGTATAGCTTTATCTACCTTACCTATCTTCTTAAAAGCTATCGCCCTGTTTAAATAGAATAGAGTAAACTTTGGGTTAACAGTAATCGCCACGTTAAAATCTTCTATTGCTTTACCATACTTACCCACAACTCCTAAAAGCGAACCTCTATTATAATACGCTGAGGCGTATTTACTGTTTAGGGATATTGCCATACTATAGTCCTTTATTGCTTCAGCGATTAAACCCATTTTCTCATAAACCACCCCCCTATTACAGTAAGCAGCCGGATTCTTAGGATTTAATAATATGGATTTTTTACAATCTCCAAGTGCTCCCCTATGGTCTCCATCCTCTCTTCTTATTTTAGAACGATTTAATAGTATATTTGAAATTACTTCCTTATTATCCAAATTTTGTAGATAGCAACCATGCGTAACACTCTCTTCATCAAATTGTTCTACACTATGCTTTACGTAAAACGTATTGGGAAGACTCATCCCTTTGTGACCAGTCTCAATATTTATCTTCTGCTTACCGTCATCATATCTGACAAAAATATGCTCAGGGACATTAACACCAAATAGAGGTAAGCCCAACCTCTCCGCAATGGACAGGTATAAGATAGAGAGGCCAACACAATTTCCTTTTCTCCGATCAATTACTTTATTTAAATACAAATCCTCTAGATTACCAGTTGGAACATAAATAAATCCCAGTTCATCAAACAGAAATTTATTTATAATATTTATTATCCATAGAT
>ENA-OREN01000930-OREN01000930.1-marine-metagenome-genome-assembly--contig:-NODE-930-length-37538-cov-5.035397_pt1 | contig 37538 bp, 35 predicted proteins | sample MGYA00248624_ERZ508555 | MGnify/ENA primary metagenome ERZ508555 (study PRJEB26222, sample SAMN06267773) | marine metagenome | isolation source: Saanich Inlet, British Columbia, Canada | place... | reverse complement strand
GCTGATGCCCGCCGTGCGCCCTCGACCATGGATTCCAGCTTGGCCCAACAGATGCTCTCGTGCCCCACGCGGTTGCCGAGCCCGCAATCGGTGCCGGCCAGCACGTTTTCCTTGCCCACCAGTTCGGCATAGCGGATCAGACGTTCGGCCACCAGATCGGGATGTTCGATAAAATCGGAGCAATGGCCGATGACGCCTGGGATCAGGGTTGCGCCGTCGGGCAGCTTGGCGGTCTCGAACACATTCCATTCGTGTTCGTGGCAGGGGTTGGAGGCTTCGATGGAAAAGCTCATTGCGCGCACGGAAAAGATAATATCGATGATATCGGCGAGTGCGATATCGTCGTAGTGGGGCCCGTGGAAGCTGCCCCAGCACACATGCAGGCGCACTTTTTCCGGATCGATATTGCGTAGCCCATGGTTCAGCGCTTCGACCCGCATTTGCGCATATTTCTGGTATTCCTTGACGCTCATTTCGGGCAGGCAGTTCCAGCCGTCGGGCAAATCGGGATCATCGATCTGCAACAGGAAGCCGGCATCGACGATGGCTTCGTATTCAACGCGCATGGCCTCGGCGATGGCGAACACGAATTCTTCGTCGCTTTTGTAATGTTCGTTCGGCATCCAATGCTCGATCGTGCCCGGCGTGTTGGCCGGAAGGTAGGCTTCGGTGACGCCGGCGGCCTCGGATGCCGCCTTGAAGTTCGTCAAATCCGCCCGCAACTGGTCCTCGCCGATATAGGTGAGCGGCCCGGTGCAGACCGCGACGCCCATGTTGGAGCGGGTGTAGCGGGGCGGGATGGCTTCGAAATAGGCTTGAAACTTTACCCGGTCGCGGGCCGTCATATCCAATTGATAGGTGGTAATGTCTTCGGGATTGCGTTTTTCAAAGCCGCCGAGGCGTTCGCGCACATAGTTGGTGAAATTAATCTTTGAAAATTCACCGTCATTGACGCTGTCGATGCCAATTTCGGCCTGCTTGGCGACCACGCCGGCGACCGCATCGGTCAGCGAGGATTGAAATTCGGCTTCGCCGTAATCTTCGCCGGCGGCCTTGGCGACCACCATCTCGCGAAGATCGGTGGGCCTGGGCAATGAGCCCGCATGGGTGGTCAGTATTCTGTCTTCACTGTAAAGCATCTAAAAATCCTCCCTGATTAATTTAGGCGGCTTCTCAAGCCCATAATTCCTTTCTGGCAATCTCGGCGCCGGCTGCCAGCGCTTCCAGTTTCGCCCACTGGATGGTTTCGTGGGTGCGCTGATGGAACGGCGTTTGCGCAAAGCCGCAATCGGTACTGGCGACAACATTTTCGCGCCCGACCAGCGCCGCCAGCCGTGTGATGCGCTGGGCCACCAGTTCCGGATGCTCAACAATATTGGTGGCGTGGGAAATGACGCCGGGGATCAGCACCTTGCCGTCCGCCAGCTTAACATCTTCCCACACCCGCCATTCATGTTCGTGGCGGGGATTGGCGCCTTCGATCACATAGGCGCCGGCATTGATCGACAGCACCAGATCGGCGATGTCGCGAAACGCAACGTCGGTGGTGTGCGGTCCCGGCCAGCTTCCCCAGCAAACGTGATAGCGGATGCTTTGCTCGTCCAAGCCCTTGATGGCGTGGTTGAGGGCTTCCATATGCATGGCCAGCCAGGCCAGGAAATCGTCCTTGGAGGCGCCGGCGGATAACATGCGGTCATAGGTGACGGCGGCGCGGGCATCATCGATCTGTACCAAAAGCCCGGCATCGGTGATGGTCTTGTATTCGGTGCGCATGGCATCGGCGAGGGCGAACACGCATTCCTCGTCCGTGCTGTAATATTCGTTTCGCCTGTCGGGGATGGCGCTAGCCGGGGCGGCCACCGGCAGGAAGCCTTCGGTCACATCCGCCGCTTCCATGGCGGCTTTCATATTGTCGATATCGCGCTGCAATTCGGCCTGGCCGGTATAAGCGATCGGCCCGGTGCAGACGGTTTCGGCCTTGACCACGCCGCCGTCGCTGCGCGATGCGGCCGCATCGGCCTCGTCCATCTCCTTATAAAACGCAGCGAACCGTTGGCGGTCCTCACCAGCGGCATAAGGATCGGCGGCATCGTTGCCGAGCGGTCGCCGCTCGAAGCCGCTCAATCTTTCGATCATATATTGAGACCAGCTTATGCCTTTGCCGAACTCGCCGTCGCTGACCACGTCGATGCCGATATCGCTTTGCTTGGCGACAATCCCGGCGACGGTTCGGCTTAAGCTCGCGCTATGGCCCTCCGCATCATAATCGCCGTTGATTTTGGCCACCAGATGATCCTTGATCTCCTGCGGGCGGATCAGGCTGCCAACGTGGGTGGTGAGTATGCGCTCGGTTGAGTGTTTCATGATGGGATCGTTCAGGCGTCAGCCCAGACCTCCTTGGCCAGCTCGGAAATCATGTTCAGTTTGGCCCATTGCTGGTCGAACTCCAAGATATTGCCGCCGGTGTGGCTGGCAAATCCGCATTGGGGCGACAGGCACATTTGATCGACGGGCATGAACTCGGACGCCTCGTCGATGCGGCGCTTCAAATCATCGGTGTCTTCCAACTCGCCGAACTTGGAGGTGACGATGCCGAGCACGATTTTAAGCCCCTTGGGAACAAAGCGGAGCGGTTGGAAATCCCCGGCTCGATCAGAATCATATTCCAAGAAGAAGCCGTCCACCTTCACCTCGTTGAACATTTTCTCGGCAACCGGCTCGTAGCCGCCTTGGGCATGGCCAACGCTCAAACTATTGCCCCGGCAAAGATGCACGGTGATCGCCATATCGTCAGGGCGGTCGGCGATGGCGGTGTTGATCAGCCGCGCATACAAAAGCGGCAGTTGATCCGGGTCTTCGCCCAGGCCGCGCACCCGTTCGCGGAGGCGGTCATCGCAAAGATAGGCGAGGTTGGTATCGTCGAGCTGCACATAGCGGCAACCGGCATCGGCCAGATCCATGATCTCGGCCCGCCAGATGGCGGACACATCTTCGAAAAATTCTTCCATGTCCGGATAGGCGCCATCATCGACGCCGCCGCGCCCGCCCCGGAAATGAAGCATGCTCGGCGATGGAATGCAGACCTTGGGCGTCTGGCTGGTGGCGCCTTGCAAAAATTCGAAATCGCTCCGCTGGATACCGCCGTCCGGCAAGGCCAGCTTCTTGGTGGTGGTCGGCGTCGGCGGCTGCCAATCGGGCACCATACCGCCTTTGGGTACACCCGCCGGCGGCTCGCTGCCGATGCGCTCGGTGGTGCTGCGCATTTCGACGCCGTCGATGGCGGTCAGAAAATCCCCCGACCAGGAGGTGCGCCGGAAATCGCCATCGGTGACTGCCTTCATGCCGGCTGCTTCTTGCGATTTCACCACCTCGGTGATCAGCCGGTCTTCCACTTCGCGAAGCGCCGCCGCGTCCCAATCGCCGTTTTTAAGTTTCTCGCGGGCGTCCATCAATTCTTTCGGGCGCAGAAAGCTACCCACTTGATCGGCGCGAAAAGGACCCTTGGCCATGATATTCTCCTTGGTGATGTTTGGTTTAAATATTGTCCGGGAAATGGAACCGGCCAAACCCAGCTTAGTTTTGATGCAATCCAATCTAGGCGATAATAGTATACGAACTTTACATGTAAAGTTACTTTGACGAAATACGTCCGCGTGCATTAAGTTGGCATATTACCGATGAAGTTTAAAAGTAGTAACCCGGCAAGCAGGTGGGGCCGTGTAATGAGTAATGTCGAAAATTTATTAGGCGATGACGAACAATTTCCGGTCGCTCAATTTCTTTCCAACACTTCCAATTTGATATTAAGGAGCGCGCTGCGCACCTATCCGGCGATCACCGGTCTTAAAGTTGTCGAGGCTCGGACCTTGCACGAGATCGGCCAGCATGGCCCGGTGATGGCGCGCGATATCGCCAAGTCGGCGTCGTTGCATGAAACCCAGGTCAGTCTGGCGGTCAAAAAGCTGGTGGATAAAAAACTGATCCGCTTTATCCGCGATCCGGCTGATCAACGGCGCAAGCTTCTGACCCTGACCCCGGCGGGGCGGCCCAAGTTCAAATCCATCGCTGCAATTTTGGAACAGCGCCGCCAGCAAATCCTCAAAGGCATGTCGCTCAAGGAGCAGGAGCAGTTTTTTCAGCTCTTAAACAAAATCACTGACAATGCCGAAGCTATGCTGCTGGTGGACAGCTACGAGACGGCGGCGCCGAAAAAGCTACGCAAGGCCGCCGGATAGGCTAGTCGCCGCGATTGGACAGTATGGCGCCTTTCGATAACGGCTGCACGGTATCACGGTAGATGCTCAGCCAGCCGGGCCGGCCGGGATCGGTGGGCTCGTTCTTCAAGCGACCGCGCCGAGCGGCAAGCTCCTCTTCGGAGACCTCCAATTCGACGCTGCGAGCGTAGGCATCGACGGTGATGATATCGCCGTCCTCAACCAGTCCTAGCGTGCCGCCGGTGGCCGCTTCGGGCGATACCTCGCCGACCACCAGGCCGCGGTTGACAAGACCCGATAGCTGGCCGTCGGTCACCAGCGCGCAAGAATCGCCAAGCCCGGCGCCGTCGAGGGCAAAAACCACCCGGGACGCGGTCGACATGCCGGGCCCGCCCTTGACCCCTAAGCCGCGCAGCACGACCACATCGCCGGCATGTACGGCGCCGACGCGCACCGCTTCCATGGCATCGTCGGCTAGCCCGAACACCCGCGCCGGGCCGGAAAACTCGAACGTCCGGTCCTGCAGCAATCCCAATTTGATGATGGCGCCTTCTTCGGCGAGGGAGCCTTTGACGATGACGATGGGCGGGCTGGTGGAAAAGGGATTGCCGGCATCCCGGATAACATCGTCGCCCGCTGCCGCCACATCCGCCAAATTCTCAGCAACGCTATTGCCGCTTACCGTCAGCGCGCCGCCGTCGATTTTGTCATCGAGCCGCTTCATCACCGCACCGGCGCCGCCGGCGGCCTCGAATTGCTCGATGCTGTGGTCGCCATTGGGGCGCACCGCCGCCAAGACGGGCACGGTTTTGGAAAATTCATCGAAGAGGGCATAGACGTCCACATCGCATTCGGCTTCCTCGGCCGTTGCCTGCAAATGCTTGATGCAGTTGATCGAGCCCGAAACGCCGAGCACGGCGGCGGCGGCGTTGGCGAAAGCCGCCGGCGTCATGATATCCCGGGGTTTTAAATCTTCTTCGACCATCGCAACGATGCGCTTTCCCGCCGCTTCGATATCGGCGAACATCTTGTCCGAATTGGCCGCCACCGGGGCGCTGCCGGGCAGGCTCATGCCGAGCGCTTCGCAAGCGATATGCATGGAATTGGCGGTGCCCATGCCGGAGCAGACGCCCGGCCCTTGGATGGCATTGTCGGCCATGGCTTCCAGTTTTTCCGGCTCCATCTTGCCCGCCAGCACATGCCCGGCCATCAGAAACACGTCTTCGATATCCACATGCTCGCCCTCATATTCGCCGCTCGGCTGATAGCCGCAGATGGCGATGATGGTGGGTATGTTGAGCCGCGCCGCCGCCATCATCTGGCCGGGGATGGTCTTATCACAGGACGCCAGGCAAATCATGGCGTCCAATTGCGCGCCTTCGACGGCGACCTCGATATCGTTGACGATCAAATCCCGCGCCGAAAGGATATAGCCGCCGCGCCGCCCGCGGCTGGTGATGAAATCCGACGGCGCTGCGGTACGCACCTCGAAGGGCAGGGCGCCAGCGGCGCGGATGGTGTCTTTTAAGCGTGCCGCGATGCCGTCCAGATGGCTGAAGCAGATGGCCAGCTCTGACGAGGTGTTGACGATGGCGATCTTTGGTAAGTCCATATCCGCTGCCGGTATGCCAAGCGCGTTCCATTGCGCGCGGCGCACCGCCCAGTGGGAAGAGCCGTAGGGGAAATTACTGCGGAGTTTTCTGGCCATGTCGGTACCTCTTTTGCGTTTCGGCTAGCATCCATGTTCAATGGGGCCCTGGTCAAGACAAGGGATTAACGGGGAGAGACAGTTATGAAAGCATGGGAAGTTCAGCCGGGTGCAGCTGCGCTCGATGATTTGAAGCTGGTGACGCGGGATGATCCGGCGCCGGGCCCTGGCCAGGTACTGGTACGCGTGCGCGCCACATCCATCAACGCCCGCGACCAGGCGATCGTGGCTGGGCGCTACCGCATGGGTGCGCTTACCCGCCCAACGATTATTCTCTCCGACGGCGCCGGCGAGGTTGTGTCCGTGGGCGAAGGCGCGGGCCGGTTTGCCATAGGCGAGCGGGTGGCAGGCTGCTTCGTACAAGGCTGGGTGGACGGCGCCTACCGGCCCGAATATCGGGGCCGGGCCATGGGCGTGCCGCTGGACGGCACGTTGGCCGAGATGATGGTGCTGGACGAGAACGGCTTGGTGCCGATACCCGATTACTTGTCTTATCAAGAAGCCGCCACCTTGCCGTGCGCAGCGGTGACGGCGTGGAACGCCCTTTATCGGTCTGCACCGTTGATCGCCGGGCAATGGGTTTTGCTGATCGGTACCGGCGGCGTCTCCATCATCGCATTGCAGTTGGCCAAGGCCGCCGGGGCGCCGGTCATTATATTGTCGTCCAGCGATGCCAAGCTGGAGTGGGCCGCGGATTTGGGCGCCGACGAAACCATCAACTATAAAACCACGCCGGACTGGGTGGAGCCGGTGCGCGCCGCATCGGGCGGCGGTGTTCACCATGTGGTTGAAGTCGGCGGCGGCACCTTGCCCCAATCCATCGCGGCCCTGGCCCTTGGCGGGCAGATCCATCAGATCGGCTTTGTCGCCGGGCGCGAAGTGCCGTTCAACGCGCCGGCCTTCGTCGGCAATTTCGCCCGCCTGAACAGCGTCCTGGTGGGCAGCCGCGCCTCCTTCGAAGATATGCTGCGCGCCATGACAGCCGCCCAAATCAAGCCGGTGGTGGATAAATCGTTCGCCTTCGATGATGCCCACGGCGCGTTCGAGTATCAAAAATCGCCGGCCCTATTCGGCAAGGTGGTGATCACGGTCTAGGGGTCATTTCTTTACCGCCCGCTCCTCGCCGGTTTCGATGCGTTGGTAGCCGTGTTCCGACAGATCGAACAAATTGCCTTCCGGGTCCATACCCCGGAATTCCGCGAACGGCCGGTCGCCGGGGCGCAACTGGGGCGCCTCCACATCCTCGGCTTCCATATTGCCGGTAACCTCATCCATGCCGTCGATGTGAAATCCGAAGTGATGGATGCCAAGGCCGTTTTCGCCTTCCAGCCTGAGCGGCAAGATGGCTAGGGCAAGGTAGCCGTCAGTCAGGAAAACGCCGATCTTGCCGCGCTCTTTTTTGGTTTTGTCATCCCGGTGCGTTTCTTCCATGCCGAACACGCGCTTATAATATTCCGCCAGTTTTTCCGGGTCCTTGGCGACGATAGCCAGATGGCGAATGGTTGCTTTGGCCATAATGTACTCCCCTTATTGATGCGGTATTGCCTCAAGCTAATTTACAACATTGTTCCGGTCTAGTTATTCGTTCAACATGTTAAGTAATAGAGTGTGCGAACAGGGGGAATGGGGATCATGGGGAAAACCAAAGTCTTTGATTATATCATCGCCGGCGGCGGCTCGGCTGGCTGCGTGCTGGCCAACCGTTTGTCAGAAGATCCGCAAAACCGGGTCTGCCTGATCGAAGCCGGGCCCAAGGACCGCTCGCCGTTCATCCATGTGCCGGCGGGCCTGGTGGCGCTGGTTCATCACAAGGTCCTCAACTGGCGCTATTCCACCACCGACCAGGAACATTCCGGCAATCGCCCCATCTATATTCCGAGGGGGCGCGCCCTCGGCGGCTCGTCCTCGATCAACGGTATGGTCTATATGCGCGGTCATCCCCTCGACTATGACGAATGGGCAAATCTCGGCAACAAGGGCTGGTCCTATGCGGATGTGCTGCCCTATTTCCGGAAATCCGAAAACAACGAAAGCAAGGGCAATTCCGAATTTCACGGCCAGGGCGGGCCCCTGAATGTTAGCGATCATATGCGCGTCAATCCAATCACCCACGCATTGTTGGATGCCGCCCAATCGATGCAGCTTCCCTTGCGCGAGGATTTCAACGGCGAGGATCAGGAGGGGTGGGGTACCCGCCAGGTTACCATCAAGAACGGGCGGCGCCATTCGACGGCGGCGGCGTTTTTGAAACCGGCGCTGGGGCGCCCCAATCTGGAAGTGATCACCGGTGCCATGGCCAAGCGCGTGGTCTGCGAAAACGGCCGCGCCCGCTGGCTGGAATTGGTGGCTGGGCCGCGCACCTACAAAATAGAAGCGGCCAAGGAAATCATACTGTCGTCCGGGGCCATCGGCTCGCCGGCGTTATTGCTGCGCTCCGGCATCGGGCCGGCAACCGAGCTGGCTGCTCTCGGCATCGACGCGGTGCTCAATCTTCCCGGCGTCGGCAAAAACCTGCAAGATCACATTGGCGCCGGCATCCAGGTTCGTAGCCCGAATGCGGTCTCCTATGGCGTTTCGTGGCGCGCCGCGCCCAGGCTGGCGGCGGCGGCGGCGGAGTATCTGTTTCGCCGCAAGGGGTTTTTCGCCGGCTCGATGATCGAAGGCGGCGGCTTTATGCGGACGGCGCCGGGATTGGACCGCTCCGACATTCAATGCACGTTCCTGCCCGGCGTGCGCAACGCCAGAGGCGGCGTGCTTGGCGCCGGGCACGGCTTTACCATGACCGTGGTGCTGCTCCGCCCGAAAAGTCACGGCGAGATCAGGATCAAAGACGCCGAGGCTGCAACACCGCCGATCATTGATCCGAAGTTCTTTTCGGAGCCCGAGGATTTGGACGTCTTGCTGCGCGGCTTCAAGATCGGCCGGCGCATCATGGAAGCACCAGCGTTCGACGCTTATCGGAAAATCGAAAGCCGCCCGGGCAAGGACGTGCAATCGGATGAAGACTTGATGGAATATATCCGCAATTTCGCGGCCACCATTTTTCATCCGGTTGGCACCTGCAAAATGGGCCAAGGCGACGGCGCGGTGGTTGATGACCAGCTCCGTGTCCATGGGATAGAGGGTTTGCGCGTCGTCGATGCGTCGATCATGCCGGTGATCACCGGCGGCAATACCAATGCGCCGACCATTATGATTGCCGAAAAAGCTTCCGACATGATCCTTGGGAGGCCCGCCCCGGCGGCGGCTGAAGTGACCATCGAAAACGGCCGCGCCCAGGTGACGGCATAAGATACCAAGTCTGTGAATAACGCTCTGTTGAATGGATGCGGCTAATTGTTTATAGCTAAAGCATATTGGTCGCCAGCAAGGTGATCGAAGCTTTCCTTGGGAGGAATTCAGTATGAAGAAATTATTGGCAATTACCGCTTCTGCCGTGGTGCTGATGGGGGCGACCGCCGTCCTTACCGGTCCGGCATCGGCGAAAACATTTAAGCTCGGCCTGACCGCGCCGTTCACCGGCCCGTTCGCCGTTTGGGGCAAACAGTTCCAGCAATCGGTCGAGGCCTTTCAGGCCGCCAACGGCGATTCGGTAAACGGCAACAAGGTTGAAATCGTTTATCGGGATGCTGGCGGTCCGAACCCGGCCAAGTCCAAGCAATTGGCCGAAGAATTGGTCTTGCGCGAAAAAGTCGACATGCTGGTCGGCTACGCCTTCACCCCCAACGCCATGGCGGTTGGTAAGGTCGCAACCCAGTCGAAGACCCCAGTCATTATCATGAACGCGGCCACCGGGCGCATCACGCGCGGCTCAGAATATTATGTGCGCGTCTCCATGACCCTGCCGCAGATGGTCTCGCCAATGGGTCCCTGGGCCGTCAAACACGGCATCAAGTCGGCCTATGTGCTGGTCAGCGATTACGCGCCCGGCCATGACGCCGAGGTTTTCTTTGCAAAGAACTTCGAAAAGGCCGGCGGCAAGATCGTTGGCGGCGCCCGCATGCCGCTCTCGACCACCGATTTCTCGGTCTATGTGGAAAAGGCGCTGCAGGCCAAGCCCGATGCCCTTTACATGTTCATGCCGGCGGGCGCGCCTTCTATCGCGTTCGTGAATACATATGCGGAACGCGGCCTGAAAAAAGCTGGCATCAAGCTGCTTGGCTCCGGAGAAACGCAGGAATTGTTCCTGCCCAATTTTTCCGATGATGTGATCGGCACGTTCACCTCGTTCCATTATACAGAGACCAATAATCGGCCTCAGAACAAGGCTCTGTGGGCAGCATTGCGGAAAACCGCCGGTCCGAAAGCGGTTCCCGATATTGCCACGCTGGCAGCCTGGGACGGCATGACCTTGATCTACAGAGCCCTCAAGAAGCTTGGCCCCGACGCCAAGGGCATGGATTACGTCAATTTCATGAAGGGCCAGAAACTGGAAAGCGCGCGCGGGCCGATCGTGATCGATCCCGACGAGCGCGAGGTTATCCAGAACATCTATATCCGCGAAGTGCGCAAAGTGAATGGCAAGCTGGTCAATGTGGATATCGAAACCATTCCCATGGTTAAGGACCCGTGGAAACTTGAAAATCCAAAATAATAATAACCATTTCAAGTAGCTGGAATTTGGCGGGGCGGCTCATCGCCGCCCCGCTTCCGGTTACCAATTAACTGAAACAAGACACGCCGAAATCATGAGCCTGGTCTCATTCCTCACAATTTTGCTCGACGGGCTAGCCTTCGGAATGATCCTTTTCATCATTTCGGTGGGGCTCACCATCACTATGGGCCTGATGCGCGTCATCAACCTGGCGCACGGCGCCTTCGCCATGGTCGGCGGCTATGTGGTCGCAATTTTGACCGGCGACGGCATGAACTTATGGCTGGCAATTTTGATCGGCTGCACGGCGGCGGGGTTGCTCGGAGGCCTGGCCGAGATGACGATCCTGCGCCCCTTGTACCGCAAAGGCGAAATGGCGCAGGTGTTGCTGACTTTTGGTTTGGCGTTTGTATCAATTTCGGCACTGACCGAAATTTTCGGGCCCAATCCGATCCCCGTGGTGTTCCCCGATTATATGACCGGTCAGCTTGATATCGGGTTCCGCACCTACCCGGCCTACCGGCTGTTTCTCATCGGGGTGGGTTTGGTCATGGCCCTTTGTCTATGGTACTTGATCGACAAAACCCTTTATGGTGCGCGCCTTCGGGCCGCCGTGGATAACCCGAATATGGCCCGCGCCGTTGGCATGAATGTCAGCTTTCTATTCACCATCACCTTTGTTGGCGGTAGCGCGCTGGCTGGGTTGGGCGGTGCCATCGGCGCCGGTATTTTGCCGTTGGAGCCGTTTTATTCCCTCAAATATGTGGTGCTGTTTCTTATCGTCGTGATCGTCGGCGGCGAGGGCAGCTTCAAGGGATCGTTCGCGGCGGCAATCGCCGTCGGGCTGGTCGATACCGCCGGTAAGTTTCTGATCCCCGATGTGGCGCCCTACTTGATCTACATCGTTGTCTTCCTGTTATTGCTATGGCGGCCGAACGGCCTGTTGCCGCCGAAATCGGTGGCGTGATGAACGATCCGGTCAATAGCAATTTCGAAAATCGCGGTCCGGCCATGGCCAATATGAATATTTCCATGTCGCCCAAATCCCTTGGCCATCTGGTGCCATGGGCGGTGGCCATCGCTTTCTTTTTTCTATTCCCCGAGCGGCTTGGTCAGTGGACCGAGATTCTAATCTGGGTATTGTTTACCATTTCCATGGATCTGGCTCTTGGCTATGCCGGCATCGTTACCCTCGGCCACGCCGCGTTTTTCGGCATCGGCGCCTATACCGCCGGTTTGATGTCGATCCACGTTACCGGCGATCCGATCATCGGCATGGTGGCGGCGACGGTGCTGGCCGGTATTGCCGGGCTGATCACCGGCATGCTGATCCTGCACACCACCGGGGTGACGCTCCTGATGCTGACCCTGGCGATAGCGGCGATGCTTGAAAACTGGGCCAACCGCGCCACCAAGATCACCGGCGGCGATGACGGTCTGCAGGGCATGGAATTGGGCAACCTGTTCGGAATTTTTGAGTTTAATTTTTTCGGCGTTACCGCTTTTTGGTATGCGCTAGGGGTTCTGTTTATCTGGTTTCTCATCGCCTACCGGATTGTTCGCTCACCGTTCGGGCGCTCCATCGACGGCATTCGCCAAAACGCCAACCGCATGCGCGCCATCGGCACGCCGGTCTGGTGGCGGCTTGTGGTTATGTACGGGGTGTCGGCGGCGATGGCCGGCTCGGCTGGAGCGCTGACCTCCTACAAGACCGAGTTTGTCGGGCTGACGGTGCTGCAGCTGCTGACCTCGGGTATCGTTGCGGTGATGCTGATCCTCGGCGGCCAGAAAACCATTTATGGCGCGTTTTTCGGCGCCGCCATTTACATCATGGTGCGCGACACAGCCGCTGAAACCTATCCGTTCCTCTCCGAAGCGATCATCGGGATCATGTTGATCCTGGTTGTCTTATTCTTAGAAGACGGCGTCATGAGCGTGCCGAAAATCTTGCGGCGCCGCCCCAAGAAGGCAGCGGAATAGATGAACGCTCAGGCAGAACCAATCCTCTCGGTCAGGGGCTTGTGCAAAAATTTCGGTGCCCTCACGGTGGCCCAGAACATTCACTTGGATCTTCGCCCCGGCGACCGGACCGGGTTGATCGGACCCAACGGCGCCGGCAAGACCACCTTCGTCAATCTTCTGACCGGCGTCCTTAAAATCGATGCGGGTGAAATCATCTTAGGCGGCACCTCTATCGCCAATGCCAAAGCCGAAGAACGGGTGCGCTTAGGGCTAGCCCGCACCCATCAGATCAACACGCTATTGCTCGAAAGCCCGGCGCGGGAAAACATCGCTGTTGCCATCGCCGAGCGCGAAGGCTTCGCCTGGCGCTCCATGCGTTTCGAAAAACAGTGGCAGCAATGCATCGAGGAAGCCGATGCCCGCCTCGACGAAATGGGCATCGCTGAAATTGGCGGTGTTGAGGTTCGCCACCTGCCATATGGCGAGCAAAGGCTGTTGGAAATCGCCATCGCCATGTCTTTAAAGCCGCGTGTCCTTTTGCTTGATGAGCCGGGCGCCGGCGTGCCGTCCACGGAAGCCCACGTTATCCATGATGCCCTCGACCGGCTGCCTAGTGATATCGCGATCCTGTTGATCGAACACGATATGGATCTGGTGTTCAAATTTGCAAAAGAAATCGTGGTGCTGGTACAGGGCGCGGTCTTGATCCAGGGCGAGCCCGATGTGATTGCCGCCGATGCCGAGGTTCGCTCGGTCTATCTGGGAAGGAGCCGGGATTGACTGGGGCCACCAGCATCGGTTTGAGCGTGGAAAATCTGTTCGCGGGGTATGGCGAGACCGTCGTGCTCGACGACGTGTCCCTGGATGTGCCGGCCGGTGGCACGCTCGCGGTTTTGGGGCGCAACGGCGTTGGCAAGACCACGTTGCTGACCACCATCATGGGCTTTACCACCCGTCACAATGGCTCGGTCAAGCTGGATGGACGCGCCATCGAAAATGATCCGACGCATAAGAGAGTGCTGGCCGGCATCGGCTATGTACCTCAGGAGCGGGAGATTTTTCCGTCCCTGTCGGCGGAAGAAAACCTTCTGGTCGCGCTGCGTCCCGGTGGCTGGTCGGTGGAAGCCGTATACGAGTTGTTTCCGCGCCTCGCCGAACGGCGCCGCAACGCCGGCAACAAACTATCGGGGGGCGAGCAGCAGATGTTGGCGGTGGGCCGGGCGTTGGTTGGTGGACCGCAGGTGCTGCTGCTCGACGAGCCGATGGAAGGTTTGGCGCCGGTGGTGGTCGAGGCTCTGTTCGATGCTCTGGCCAAAGTGCGCGACGAAAGCGGCGTCACCATGATTTTGGTGGAACAGCATATCGATCTGGCCATCGAATTTGCCACGGATGCCATCGTACTGGATCGCGGCAAGGTGGTCTGGCGCGGCACCACCGAGGAATTGGGCGCCGACGAGGCCATGCAAGCCAGCCTCTTGGGCGTCGGCGTCGAAGACGGCGGCTGAGCCTTTTTAGTATTCCAGTGCCGGCGGCGCGGCGCGCCCCCGGATCAAATCCGAAGCTTTTTCGCCGATCATGATGGCCGTGGCGTTGGTGTTGGCGCCGGTGACCGTCGGCATGATCGAGGCATCGGCGACGCGCAAGCCTTGCAGCCCACGCACCCGCAAATCCCCATCGACCACCGAGGTGTCATCGATACCCATGCGGCAGGTGCCGACGGGATGATGATCCACTTCAACGCTTTCCCGAATATAGGCGTCGATTTCGTCGTCGGACTGGCAGGCGGGCCCGGGTTTCAACTCCTGCTCGGCCAGGCCGGCCAGGGGCTCGGCGCCGACGATTTTGCGCACCGCGCGAATACCGGCGCGGCAGGTTGCCCGGTCGGCTTCCTCGGTCAGGAAATTGAACTGAATGCGGGGATGGTCTTGGGGGGCCGCCGATTTCAAGGTTAGTTGGCCCCGGCTTTCCGGGTGCAGCATGACAATGCGGAAGGTAAAGCGGTGGCCGCGCGGCTTTTTGATGAACGGAAACCACATATGCGCGTCGAGGGCCACCGGGCTCATCAGAAATTCGATGTCGGGCACTTCGAGGCCTTCGCGCGTGCGGATAAAAGCCGAGCCGGTCATCGGCAGCGACGCGGCTGTGCCTTTGTGGGTCAGGAACCAGCGCGCCACCGAAAGCGCGACGCGGTCGGCGCGCAGCAAAGGATCAAAGCTGATCGGCTGGTTGCATTCGTACGTGGTGTGGAACGACAGATGATCGTGTAGATTGCGCCCGACATTGGGGGCGTCCAGAACCGTTTCGATACCCAGTTCCGCCAGCTCGGCCCCCGGGCCGATGCCGGACAGCAATAAAATCTGCGGCGAATTGTAGGCGCCGGCGCTCAAAATAACTTCGCGCCTGGCCGTCGCATTATGGATTTGGCCGCCCTTGGCATACCGGACACCCTGGGCTCGGCCATTCTCGACAATGATTTTGTGCACCAGGGCGTTTGTTTCCGCCTTCAGGTTGGGCCGCGCCAGGGCCGGATGCAGGTAGACCCTGGCGGTGGAGGCGCGGCGCCCGTTCTTGATGGTGAAATCGGTGGGCCCGATGCCTTCCGGCTCCGCCCCGGCCAGATCGCCGGACGCCGGAAAACCGGCGGCGATGCCCGATTGCACCAGATGGTGATAGAGCGGGCTCTGGGTTTGAGGCGCCGAAACGCCGAGCGGCCCGTCGGCGCCATGATGGCTGGTCTCGCCGCGCCAATTGCTTTCGGCGCGCTTGAAATAGGGCAGCACATCGCCAAAACCCCAGCCGGTCAGTCCCATCTGGCGCCATTGATCATAATCGAGGGGGTGGCCCCTGGCATAGACCATGGCGTTGATCGAAGACGAGCCGCCGAGTACGCGTCCGCGCGGCAAGAATATGTTGCGTCCATCGAGCCCCGGTTCCGGCTCCGTATGATAGCCCCAATTGTAGCGGGGATCGGGCCAGATTTTGCGCATGGCAAGCGGCATCGCCAGGAACGGATTACGGTCCGGCCCGCCGGCTTCCAGCACCAGCACGCTGGTCCCGGCATCCTCGCTCAGCCGATTGGCCAGCACGCAGCCCGCCGATCCCGCCCCGATGATGATGTAGTCGAACTCCGCCATGATACCCCCAGCCCCTGATAATTATTTCTGGGTTCCGACTTTGCCATATGGTTTCGCTGGGGCAACGGTAAACTTAATAATATTGGCAGGGACACAGGCGCTCGGGACCGGTACAATCGCTGCCGCGCAAAGCCAATGGGGAATACCGAAATGTCTGATACAGCCGTTACCACCGCCACCAAAATCGTCCGCCGACCGGCCGCCGCAAAATCGTGGGACGTGGAGGCCGATATTTGTGTCGCCGGGGCCGGGATCACGGGTATTTCGGCGGCCATCGAAGCGGCCAGGCTGGGGCGCCGGGTGGTGCTGGTGGATTCCCTGCCGGCCCTTGGCGGCCAGGCGGTCAATTCCATCATCGGCACCTTTTGCGGCATGTTCCACAACGGCCCCGACCGCTATCAGTTCACCTATGGCATCGCCGATGAAATTCTCACTGATCTCGGCGCTTCGGGCGATTTGTATTACCGCATCGGGCCCGGCTGGACGACGGTATTCTATGATGAAGTGGCGCTAGGCCGCTGGATTGAGGAAGCGGTCAAAAAGGCCGGCATCGAAATGGTGCTCGGTGCCAATATCCGGGCCGCCAGTTTTGAAAACCGGCGCATCCAGGAATTGGATATCTCCACCCGCTATGGCGACGTGCGGGTGCATGCCGATGGATTTGTCGATGCGTCGGGCGATGCGGTGCTTGCCTGGCTGGCCGGGCTGGAATGCCGGGAGCCCGCAGACGGGCCGATTTACGGCACGCAAATGGTGGTTCTCGAAAACGTCCATATGGACAAGCAGCCAAGCCGGGAAGAGCTGGCCGCGCGGATGGAGGAAAAAGCCCGCGAATATGGCGTTGTCCGCGAAGACGGCTTGGCGTTTTTCTTTGAGGGCAAGGATACGGTTGCCCTCAACATGACCCATATGGAAACGCCGCTGGAGCCGCTGGCCGCCTCCAAGATGGGCCTCGAAGGGCGCGCCCAGACACGCAACGCCATCGATTTTCTGAAATCCGAATTTCCGGACTGCTTCCGTGATGCCAGCGTCCGCGCCTATGGCTTCCCCGGCATTCGCCAGACCCGCTGGATCAAGGGCGCCTACCAGTTGAACGTCGAAGACGTGCGCTCAGGCAAAGAATTCGATGACGCCGTGGCGCGCACCGCCTGGGGGTTGGAGATTCACGACGACAAGCACAAACTTTATTGGGAAGGCTTCGACAAGGGCCCGCACGTGCATCAGGTGCCGCTGTCCACCATGATCTCGGCGGACGCCGATAATTTGGTAGCCGCCGGGCGCTGCATCGATGGCGACGTGGCGGCGCTCTCCAGCGTCCGCGTCATGGGCCCGTGCATGGCCATGGGCGCGGCGGCGGCCCATTCCCTTGATCTTGCGGGATCGGGCAGCGTTCATCAGATCGACATGGCGGCCTTGAAAGACCGATTGAAGGATAATCTGGAGCGCCGGGATTACCGGGACGAGGCGTGCCCCTAGAGAGGCGTGTCCCTAAAACAGACCCTCTTGCATCAATAAGGCCTTCAGACCCATCAGGCTTTGGGCCGGAATGTTACTAGGAATATGTGGCGTCATGCCGCGCAATGACACGGTTGCCCAGCCGTCCGGTGTCTTTTGCATGGCCCAAAAACCGGCCCAGGAGGATACGCGGCCAAACGCCTCGCCAACCGCCTTGGTGATGCCCGGATGGAACACCGTGTCCCGCGCTTCGTCGTAACATTTATCGACGCTGGGCTGTTCGTCCAATATCGACAAGCCGCATTCCCCGGCCTGCAATTCTAGATCGTCGCCGCAAATGATGCCGCCTTCGCGCACCAGTCCGGCGCTGTTTTCGATATCCGTCCGGACGCCCGCGTAGGTGTGATCGGCATCGATATAGACCAGGTCATAGGCGCCGGGTTCCAGCAAAGGCAAAACATCGTTGCTCCAGCCATTGCGAATTTCGACATCGATGCCGGCGGCCAGGAAGCCAATATTGTGGCGAAACATTTCGAACGGCTCGCCGCGCAGCAAAGCCGCGTCCATATCGTGATCGACGATGCCGACGTTGGTCTGCAAATCCACATAGGGCTGCCACGCATCGACACAGGTTATCTTGCCCTCACCGGCGAAATACAGTTGGATCGCCTCGCCCCAGGTCAGGGCCGAGGCCCCGCACCAAGAGCCCACTTCCAGGACTTGCACCTTGCCGGCGCGGCTTTCTTGCGCCAGCCGCCACATGGCTCCGATCATGAATATCTGACGCAAGGGGTTGGCGGTGGCGCCGAAGACGCCGTCAAGAATGGGGTGGTCGGGCCACGGCTCAAATGTAGAGGGATCGGTTGCCGGCTGCATGATCCGAACAGTAGCGGTGAAATCTATTCCAACTGGTTAATTTTTGCCGCCTAGTTGCTGGCGCACATAGTCCCAGTCGCGGGCGAAGCGGTAGGAATTGCGCGCCGGCGGCTGCGGCGATTGGGTTTCGAGCCAGCGCACGGTGGTGTCGCTGCGGTTATAGAAAGCGTGCGTGCAGCCGACGCCGGCCCACATGAAATCGCCGGGGCGCATCAGATACATCTCGCCGTCGGCCCAGGCTTCGACCTCGCCATCTATGATGTAATAAGCTTCTTCCAGCGGATGATCGTGGGGATGGGCGTTGCCGCCGGGCTCATATTCCAGCATGAACATGGTGTGCAGGGCCGCGTCCAGACGCTGATCTACCAGCATTTTAAGGGCGATGCCGCTATAGGCCAGCAGCGCCGTCGCCATGCTGGCCGATACCTTCGGTGCATCTTTCTTGAGCCCGGTGCGCAAGCTGTCGAGTTTAAGATCATCGTCTGTCATGCGGAACAGATGCCGCGACGAAGGATCGCGAATGTCGAGCGCGCGGATTTCCACTTGCGGCGGCGGGCCTTGAAAATAGGTGTCGTCGGCGAAGTTTTTACCCTTGGGGCAGGGGGCGTTCATATCGATCCATTGCGCCTTACCGTCTTCCGGGCCCAGCCAGGCCTGGCTCATGCCTACCGGTATCAGTCCGCAGGCGCCCGGCTCCAGCCGGGTTGCGCGGCCGTCCAGGATCAGCACCGGATTGCCTCGCTTCACGTAAAAGCTTTTCTCAAAAGATTGGATATGGCTGTCCAGATGGCCGCCTGCATCCATCTCGCAAAGGCCCCAGCCCGTATGAACGGCGCCGACGGAACGATCCGAAAGGGCACAACGCCGATAGCGGTCGCTGTTCCCGGCAAAAGCGGGCGCCGGTGCAATGTCTGCGGCTGGGACAAAATGATGCATTGTCTATTCTCTGGCTGCTGCCTTGGTGATTTCCACGGTGCCGGCGTCGCCGTCCACCTTTACCCAGTCGCCAGTCTCGATCACGTCAAGCGGGTCCTGGTCCAGCTCGGTAACCGTCGGCGTCCGCATGACGACCACGCCCAAGGCAACCTTGGTGGTCATCTGGTTGAAGATAACCGCTTTCGGCGCGGTGCCCGCCAGGCGCGCCGTATGGAACGCCGCCGACCAGCCCGATGATCCCTTGGCGCCGGGAAACACCAGCACCTTGTCCTTGAAGCTCTGGCCGACCAGCTCGTGCCGTGTCTCGACCACGGTTCCGGTCATGCTATCAATGCCGCCCCAGCCCGATATGGTTTCCGATGTCACCAAAGCCTCGCCCTCGGCGACGCCTTCGACGATACCGCGCCCTTTTAGGATGATGGTTGCATTGCTCATGGTGCTTCGCCCTTCCATTTTCCGGTGATCGCTGCTTCTACACAGTCTTGTGTGGAGCCGAACCAGGCCTCGACGCCGGTGATCGCCGGCAAATAATGGGTTTGTTTCGCAGAATCCGTAGCCGCCACACGGGTGCCCTTGGGCACTGCCGCTGACATGGCCGAACAGGTGTCGGTCAGGATAACGCCGCCGGCTTCCTCAATTGTTTTGGTATAGCCGTTGCGGTCGGACACATCTTTCACCTGGCGGGCGGTGAAAATCCAAAGGGCAGTATTCGTGCTGATCCGTTTTCCGTCCAGCAAGCGGGCGGCTTCCCAAATTTGCTCGATCGTATAATGGGGGCAGCCGAGCATGATGTAATCCACATCGTCCGAATGGCCGCTCGCGTTGATGGTCTCGTAGGTGCGGCGCCGCTCGGTCGGCCCATATTTTAAATCCTGGATCGGCTTGTTCGGCCCGAATGCCCGATCCTCGGTGTCGGCTTCCGGGGTCAGGCCGGCCACGTGATACATTTCAACGCCCCCAGACGACGCGGCGGCGGCGCCGAAATGCTTGTGCCGGATCAGGCTGGCTGGAGCCTCAATCCCGGTTAGCACCGGAATTTCCTCTTCCACCGCTTCGCCGGTGAAATAGCCGAGCATGCCCCAATCCATGACGCTATCCATTTCCACCTCCACCTGGATGCGGTGCTGACCCAGGCGGTTTTCCGGCAGATGGAACCCCCAATAGGGGATCTTGCCGGTCATCATAGCGGCGGCGGTGCTTTCGCGGCCTTCCGTATTGGTGCGCGCCCCCAGAACCGAATTGCAATAGACAACGGCGGAGCTTTCCATCCAGGCGCAATGCTCGCCCCTCACCGGCACGTTGCCGTTGGCGTAAGGGGTGCAGGTGTTGAGCAATTGCACGCCGAGGGACGCCGAATGGGCCTGGCCTTCCTGATGGAATTCGACAGCGCCAGACGGTGTGCCCATCATTTCGGCGTGGTCGGGATCGATGCGGGTCTGCAAATGACAGGTGAAGGTGCGCGCCACCGGGATATGATCGGTGGCCTCGTCGCTATCCAGATCGAAGCGGGAGAATAGGCGGTCACGCTCACCGTCACCGTCCTTGGCGTAATAGTCGCGGATGAAGGTTGAGGACGAACCCGCCGTGCCGGCCACATTGTTGGTGGCGACCAGCTTTTCGGCGCCCAACGCCTCGCCATAGCGGACCAGCAAGTTCATGGCTTTTTGCCGGGCTTCGGCGCCGGGCGCACCGTCGCCGTCCAGCATGGCTTGTTCATCGGCGTTCAATTTCATCGGAAGCTCCCTTGCAAGGCCAATAATTCTGGGCTACCGGGGACATCATTACAATGCACAAACGGCAGGGTGAGGCCATGACCATCAGCGAAACCATGCAGGCGGTGCAAATCACGGAATTCGGCGGACCGGAGGTGCTTAAAGCCAACCAAGTAGCTGTGCCCAAACCGGGGCCCGGCGAGGTGTTGGTCAAATTGGATGTGGCCGGCATCAATTACTCCGACATCAACTGGCGCGAAGGCAAGCGCGGCGGTACGCCGCCGATCATCGACGGCGCCGAAGGGGCGGGGACCGTGGCGGCGCTTGGCGAAGGGGTAACGGGATTGGCGGTGGGCGAGCCGGTTGCCTATTGGAATCCGAAGGTGGGCTCCTATGCCGAATACGCCACCTGCCCCGATTTTCGCATCGTCAAATTGCCCGATGGTATGGATTTCGGCACCGGCGCGGCGCTGATGCTGCAAGGGCTGACGGCACATTATCTGGTGCGCTCATCGTGTGAAGTTCACGATGGCGAGACCATCCTGTTTCACGCTGGCGCCGGCGGCGTTGGTCAGATCGCCATCCAGCTTGCCAAAGCGCAAGGGGCGCGGGTTTTTGTAACCGTCGGCAGCCAAGAAAAGGCCACCTTTGCCAAGGAGATCGGCGCCGACGAGGCGATCCTGTACGATGAGGTGGATTTCGCCGAGGCGGCGCGCGAACTGACTGGCGGCGAAGGTGTGCACGCGGTCTATGATTCGGTCGGCCTCGCCACATGGGAAGGCTCGCTAAAGGCGCTTCGGACGCGGGGCAAGGTGGCCTATTTCGGCGGCGCGTCGGGGCCGCTGCCGGACATGGACCTGTCGATCCTGGCCAGCATGGGCTCGCTCAGCGTGATCCGGACAACACTTAGGGACTATGTGCGCGACGCCGAGGAAATCGCCTGGCGGGCCGGTGAGATGTTCGATCTCTGGCGGGACGGGCGCATGAACATCAAGATCGGCCACACCTATCCCTTGGCCGACGCGGCAAGTGCGCAGACCGATCTGCAAGCCCGGCGCACCACCGGAAAATTGCTGCTCAAGCCATAAAAGCGCTGCACCAACAGGGAGAGGATACGCCAATGAAAATAGCCATCATGGCCGCCGGTGCGGTGGGCGCCTATTTCGGATGCCGGCTGGCCGAGGGCGGCCACGACGTGCATTTTCTGGCGCGCGGGCCTCATTTGGAGGCGATCCGCAAAAATGGCCTGGCGGTCAAAAGTGACTTTGGCGACATGCATCTAACATCGGCTCAGGCCACCGATGATCCATCCGAAGTGGGTCCCGCCGATATTATCCTTTTTGCCGTCAAATTGTGGGATACGGCGGCCTCGGCGCGCGCCTGCAAGCCCATGCTGGGCGCAGATACGGCGGTCATATCGTTGCAAAACGGCGTCGAAAGCGCCGGCATCATCGCCGAAGAGCTGGGCGCCGGCCATGCCCTTGGCGGCAGTGCATACATCTCGGTGGCGATTTCCGAGCCCGGCGTCATCCAACATTTCGGAAAATTCGCCAAGCTGGTTTTCGGCGAGAGCGACAACCAAAAATCGGAGCGCGTGGCTGCTTTTCGAAGCGCCTGCGAGGAAAGCGGCGTTGAGGCGGAAATTCCCGATGATATCCAGGCGGCGGTTTGGGAGAAATTCATAACCTTAGCCTCCATGAGCGGCGTCACCACTACCACCCGCCGGCCCATCGGCGAAATTCTGGCGGACCCGGATATGGCCAAAACCTACCGGGACACCATGGAGGAGATCGCCGCCATCGGCAGGGCCCAGGGTGTCAATTTGGCGCCCGACACGGTCGACAAGCGCATGCAGCACGCGGCCATGTTGCCGCCGGGTATGACCGCATCGACGTTAAAGGATTTGGAGGCGGACGGGCGGCTGGAAACCCCTTGGCTGACCGGTGCTGCGGTGCGGCTGGGGCGCGAATTGAATGTCCCGGTGCCGGTCAACGAGACTCTGAACACCGCCCTCAAGCCGTACGAGAACGGCGCCTGACCTTAGCCCCAAACGTCCGCCGCCACTTCGGCGATGCGGGCCAGTTTTTGTTCCTGTTGATCGATGCTCATCTGGCCGCCGGACTTGCCGCTGGCGAAACCGCATTGGGGGCTGATGGCAAGCTGGTCGATGAGGATCGATTTGGCGGCCTCGTCGATGCGGGATTTAAGCGCATCGGCGGGTTCCAGCTCTGGCGATTTGGTGGTCATCAGGCCGAGGACGGCGACTACCCCTTTGGGGATAAAGCGCAACGGCTCGAACCCGCCGGCCCGCTCCTGCATGGCGACCACGTCGGCGACGCTTTTGTTCTCCGCCTCTATCAATGCGTCGGGCTTCTGCCCAACGCCGCCCGCGGCATCGTAATCGGCGCGGGCCTTCAACAATCCAGCGGGCCGGATCAGGCTGCCCACATGATCGGCGCGGATGGTATCGATGGCGGTTTGGCTCATGGCTTCACCATCACCTTGCATTGGGTGGTACGTGTCCTGAGCGCTTCGAACACCGGTGGCATATCGGTGAGGGACACCGTGTCGGTGACCATCATGGCCGGCTCCACGGCGCCCTGATCCAAGGGCTCGGTGGCGTGCTCGAACTCGCGCAGGCTGTAGAACGCGGCGGGCTGGATGCGGGCTTCGCGCACTACCATGGCGGCGGGAACGATGCTGTCGGCATGAAAGCAAAGCCCGGCCACAACGACCGTGCCGCGCATACGGACGCTCAAAATCGATTGCTGCAATAATCCCGACGCGCCGACGCATTCAAAGACGATATCGGCGGGCCCGCCCATGGCTTCGATAGCGGCGGCCGGCGGATCATCGGATGGTTCGACAAACAGATCGGCGCCCATGTTGAGGGCCAGTTCTTTGCGTTGGGTGGAGCGTGCCGTGACCGCGATTTGCCCGGCGCCCATGCGCTTCAGCCAGAATATAGTGGCCAGCCCAATGGGACCGGCGCCATAAACCAGGACGTTGTCGCCGGGGCCGAGGCCCGATTGCGCCACCGCGTGCAGCCCGACCGCCATTGGCTCCACCAGGGCGCCATCCTGCATGGAAAGCGTGGACGGCAGTTTGATGCATTGGCGCTCGTGGGTGAGGGAAAATTCGGCGTAGCCGCCGCCATCGATCATACGCTGGGCGCACCATGCCGGCTCACCGTTCAAGCAATTGGCGCATTGACCGCAGCTGGAAAGCGGCATCACGGCCACGTTGTCGCCGGCCCGGACCCGCTCGACCCCGGCGCCAATGGCGATCACCTCGCCGGCATATTCATGGCCGAGGACTTTGCCGGTCGGCGCGAGGTTGGCGGGCTCGTGGGTGACGTGCAGATCGCTGCCGCAGATGCCGCAGCGGCCCACTTGAACCACCACTTGGCCGGGCCCCGGCGTGGGATCGGCCAGCTCTTCGATGGCCAGTGGCTGGCCACGCTCCTTGAATACGGCTGCCTTCATCTTCCGACTCCTTTGCTCAGTTTAAGTTCCAGCCGCCATCGATCGAGAACGGCGCGCCGGTGGCGTAGCGGGACTCGTCCGAGGCCAGATAAAGGATCAGATACGCGACATCGATGGGTAGACCCAATTCGCCCATGGGTACACGGGCCATGGAAATTTCGCGCGCTTCTTCGAAGGATACATTCCTTTTGCGCGCGGTTTCCGAATGGATGTCTTTTAACATGCGGGTATCGATCAGGCCCGGATGCACCGAATTACAGCGTATCTTGTCCTCGGCGCCCTGATGGGCCACCGACATGGTGAGGTGGCGGACGCCGGCCTTGGATGATCCATAGGCCGCCGAATTGGGCGACGCCATAAAAGCGATGATCGAAGATATGTTAATTATCGAGCCGCCGCCGGCGCGGCGCATGGCGGGCATCGCCGCCTGGCATCCCAAAAACGTGCCGTCCAGATTGATCGCGTGGACCCGCTTCCAATCGTCATAGCTGACATTTTCGGCAGCCCCGTTCAGCATATCGCCTTCGATCCCGGCGGCGTTGACCAAAATATGCAACGCGCCATGCTTGGCTTCGGCGCCGGCAACGATGTCTTTCCACAAATTTTGGTCAGTGACGTCTTGGGCGACAAATTCCGCTCCGATTTCGGCGGCCAAAGCCTCGCCGGTGTCTTGGTTTAAATCGGTGATGATGACCTTGGCGCCTTGTTCTGCCAGCAACCTGGCCGTGGCGTCGCCGATGCCGCCGGCGCCGCCGGTGATGATCGCAACCTTACCGTCTACACGTCCCATAGTGAACTAACCCCCAAATAAAGAGAGGGCGGTCCGTCCCCATCAAGGAACGAACCGCCCGTTGGTAATAAATTACTTCCAGAAGAAGTCGGTGATATGCGAATCGCCAGCACTCAGCTGGCTGCCTTTGACTTGAACGGTGCTGTTATGGGCGTACACCGTCGGCAGCGACGAAAATGCCATGACGTAATGCATTTCGTTGGAGCGGTCGAAGGCGCGCTGATAGATGGCGGCGCGCTTATTGGTGTCGAACTCCTTCAAGCCTTCGGCCATCGCATCGTGGATGATCTTGTCCTTGAAGTGATCGCGGCTGCCCTTGAACATGACGTTCAGAATATTGCCCGCATCCGGATGTCCGGCGGTCGGGTAATAGACGGAGAACGCGTTTTGCAGGCTCTTGCCCTGGCGCTTGCGGTAGAGGCCAATGGTGACCGGATTGATCTTTACCCGGATATTGATCTTGAGCAGTTCGCCGGCGATGGCTTCGCCAACTTCCTTGATCGGCGTGAACACATCGTACTCCATGTCGAAGCCTTTTTCATAGCCGGCTTCCTTCATCAGCCGCTTGGCATGGGCCAGATCGTAGCCCACGGTTTTTCGGTTCAGGCTGCAAGCCGTGTTGTGGCTGAAGCAGAGACCCATCAATTTCTCCGCCTGGCCGCCACCGGGAACGATATACTTGATGATCTTGTCCCGGTCGAGGGCCATCCAAATGGCTTTGCGCACGCGCACATCCTGCAACGGCTTGATGCCGCTGCGCCCGATCGCGTCCAGGCCGAAGAAGATGAACGATCCGGACGCCAGCGAGGTTACTTCGAAGCCGTCTTTGGCGGCGACGGCCTTGGCGTTATCGGGTGAAATACCGCGCAGCATATCGACGCCGCCGGTCAACAATTCGGCGATCTGGGTCTGGCGGTCGGGAACTGGAACCGATTGGATGTTTTTAATCGGCGAGCGCCAATATTTGGAGCCACCCTTGAATTCATCGAAGCGGGTGACTTTGGTGCCCGATTTGTCGATCTTGACGACCTTGTAGGAGCCGGTACCGACTGGCGAAAAGCGGCCATAATCGGCCTTGTTTTTATAGGGCTTGAAGGTTTCCGCATCAAAAATGGGCATACGATAGGCAACCAGGCCCAAATCCATGGCGTTGACCGACTTGCCGGTGATCCTGATTTTGTAGGGCCCCAGTATTTCAACATTCTTCATCCAGGTATAGCGGCCCTTGAAACGTATCTTGACCTTGGGGTCGCGGATATGGTCGAGGGTATATTTCACATCCTCGGCATCAAATTTATTGCCGTTGTGAAATTTGATATCCTCGCGCAGGGTGAACTCCAACGTGGTCGGGTTGACGCGCTTCCAGGATTTGGCGAGCATCGGAACCAGCTTCTGTTTGCGCTCGTCGACGGCGATCATCTGCTCATAGACTTTGCGGTAGAAGACGCCAGCCTCGGCCACCGGATGGTGGTATTGGGATAAAGACGGAAACGGATCGTTCGACGCGATGCGAAGTGTATCCTTGGATTTTTGCGCCATTGCGGGTATCGCAATCAAAAGCCCCGCCGATGCCAGTAATGTTGCTTTGCTGAATGTCATGGTTCTCTCCCGTGTTACCTTTGTTGAATTTGCGATTATTATTTTTCTGGATGCGCGGTGGTATGCCGCCGTCGCATCCGGTTTCATTACTTTACCCCAAAAGTAATCGCCGTCTAATTAATTCGACGGATCGATTGGGCCGTTTAGATAGCCATCTCCGGCTCAAGGGCCGCCAGGCGGGTGCGACCGCGCATGAAATCGGCGGCCTTCTCGGCGATCATGATGGTCGGCGCGTTGGTGTGGCCGCCGATCACTGTCGGCATCACCGAGGCATCGACGACGCGCAATCCTTCGACCCCGTTGACCCGCAATTCTTCATCGACCACGGCTTCGGTGTCGGCGCCCATGCGGCAGGTGCCAACCGGATGATAGATGGTGCTGGCGGTCTCGCGGATATAGGCATCGATGTCGGCGTCGGTTTTGACGCCGGGGCCGGGGAAGTATTCCTGATCGACCATGCCGGCCACGGGCTCCTTGGCGTAGACATCGCGGGCCGCCTTGATGCCGTTCCGAAAAGTGATCAGATCATTTTCGACCGCCAGATAATCGTGAAATATTTTCGGCTTTTGGGCCGGATCGTTTGACGCCAGCGTTACACTGCCCCGGCTTTCCGGATGCAGAAGGATCACCCGGCAGCCCATAAAGCCGCCCTTCGGCTTGGTGATGCCGGGCACCCAGATTTGTGCGTCCGGCGCCATGCGGGTCATCAAAAACTCGATATCCGGGGCGCTCAGATGGGGCTGGGTGCGCACGTATGATATGGCGCCCACCGGCAGGGTGGTCAGATAGCCCTTGCCGAAGATGGCCCAATTGAGGACCGCCATGGTCAGCTGGTCGAGGCGCAACTGGTTGGCATATTCTTCCAATCCGCGCGCCGCATAGCCCACCAGGACGGAAAAATGGTCCTGCAAGTTCTGCCCGACGCTGGCGGCATCATGGACGATATCGATATCGTTGGCGGCCAGATGATCGGCCGGGCCGATGCCCGACAGCATCATTAGGTGCGGAGAGTTGAAGGCGCCGCCGGACAATACCACTTCGCGGGCGGCCCGCGCCGTTACCATTTGGCCGCGCTGGCGGAATTCCACACCGGCGGCGCGTTTATTCTCGAAAATCACCCGGCTTGCCTGGGCTTCGGTTTCCACGGTCAGGTTGGGCCGGGCGAGAGCCGGCTTCAAAAATGCCTTGGCGGTCGAAGACCGGCGTCCGCCTCCGATAGTGTATTCGGCCGGCCCGAAGCCTTCATGCATAGTGCCGTTCAAGTCATCGGTCACCGGGTGCCCGGCTGCCTTGCCGGCTGCCAGGTATGCCTGATGGACCTTGGAATGATCGTCGCCCCTGGCCACCTGCAAAGGCCCTTCGGCGCCGTGAAATTCCGTATCGCCCCCATGATGGCCCTCGGAGCGTTTGAAATAGGGCAGCACGTCGTTATAGCCCCAACCGGTCAGCCCCAACTGGCGCCAATGATCGTAATCGGATGGATGGCCACGGGAATAGATCATACCGTTGATCGAGGACGAGCCGCCGATGACCTTGCCGCGCGGGATATAGATGCTGCGGCCATCAAGCTGGGGTTCGGGCTCACTGTCGTAACCCCAATTGAAGCGCAAATCCTCGGCCAAGTCGCGGAATTTGAGGGGTAGTTTCAGCCAAGGATGGCGGTCCCACTTGCCGGCTTCGAGTAGCAGGACGGTTGTATCTTTATCTTCGCTCAAACGGTTGGCCAATACGCAGCCCGCCGATCCGGCGCCGACGATGATGTAATCGTATGTTTTATCTTGAGGCATGAATATTCCTTTGGCACCGAGGTGATGCAAAAAAATCTAGGACAAATATACATTACATGTCTAGCATGTTCACCGGATGTCATAACTAAGGCTGGGGAGACGTGATGATCGATAAACGGGTGGCAGACCTGGCCGCCGCCGTTGCCGGCATTGAAGACGGCGCCACCGTACTGGTTGGCGGCTTCGGCGATGCCGGCGTGCCCAACGATCTGGTGCAGGCGCTGGTCGAGCAGGGCGCCAAAGAGTTGACCCTGGTCGGCAACGGCGCCATCTCCGAAGTGGTCGGACACGGCCGCCTGATCGCCGAGGGCCGCGTACGGAAATTCATCGCCTCGTTCCCGAAGGGGCGCGGCTCGAAATTGTTCGAACCCGGCGACGCGTCTGAAAGCGTCGAGTTGGAGATCGTGCCGCAAGGCACCCTGGCCGAGCGCATTCGCGCCGCCGGCGCCGGCATTCCGGGGTTTTATACCGCCACCGCCTTCGGCACACCCTTGGCCGAGGGTAAGCCAACCATGGAATTTGATGGCAACCAATTCGTTTTGGAGCGGGCCATCCAGGCCGATGTGGCACTCATCAAGGCGAAGACGGCGGACCGCTGGGGTAATCTTGCCTACACCGGGACTGCGCGAAATTTCAATCCGATCATGGCGATGGCAGCCAAACGGACCATCGCCCAGGTTTCCGAGATTATCGATCCGGACCCGCTCGATCCCGAATATATCGTGACGCCGGGCATTTTTGTTGAGCGCGTCGTTGCGGTTGCGGATGATCTGCGCGAGGAGGGGCGGCAATGAGCGACACAAAACCAGCTGCGGAAAAAATCGGTCTCAGCCGGCTGCAAATCGCCTGGCGGGCGGCCCAAGATATCGCCGACGGCTCCTACGTCAATCTGGGTATCGGCATGCCGATGACCATTCCCCGTTTTCTGCCCGAAGGCCGCGAGATCATGTTGCACAGCGAAAACGGACTTTTGGGCATGGGGCCGCCGCCGGCCAAGGGCGACGAAGACTGGGACCTGATCAATGCCGGCACAAGGCCAACGACGGTGTTGCCGGGCGGCAGCTTCTTTCACCATGCGGATTCCTTCGCCATCGTCCGGGGCGGGCATCTGGATATCTCTGTGCTCGGCGCCTTCCAAATTTCCGAAAAAGGTGATCTCGCCAATTGGAGCTTGGGGCCTAGCGCCGCCCGGGTGCCGACGGTCGGCGGTGCCATGGATCTGGCGGCCGGCGCGAAGCAAGTTTATGTGCTCACCGATCATTGCTCGCGCGACGGATCGCCCAAGATCGTCAAACAATGCGACTTACCCCTGACCGGCCTGGCTTGCGTCAACCGCATCTATACGGACCTGGCGATCATCGACGTGATCGGCGAAGGGCTTGTTGTCCGGGAAATTATCGAAGAGCTGAGCTTTGCCGATATCGAGGCCCAAACCGGCGCCGCGCTGCACCTTGCCGATGATTGCAAAGCCCTGACTGCACCTGAGTTTGAAGACGCATAGGAGGATAAAATGAGAGCGGGCATCAACGCCCTATTGTGATGAAGATGGTTTATGGATAAACTAATCGTGCAATTTGAATTGTTTAATTTTGGGAGGAATTACTTATGAAGTACGGATTGCTGTTAGCTGCCAGCGCCTTGGCTGTGGCCGGGGCTTCGGTTGCGATGACCGCCGGGGCGCCCGGCGCCTATGCGCAAAAAGCGAATATCAAACTCAGCTATTGGGTGCCGCCGCGGCATCCGCTGACCCCCGGCTACAAAGAGTGGGGAAAATCCATCGAAAAGGCCACCGGCGGCGCCGTCACCACGACGTTGTTCCCGTCCAGCCAGCTCGGTTCGGGCCGTGACCATTATGACATGGTCAAGCGCGGCATCGCCGGTTTTGGGCTGATCAACCCGGGCTATACGCCGGGCCGATTCCCGGTATTGGGCGCATCTGATTTGCCGTTCATGCACTCGGATAGCTTGCGCGGCGCCCGGGCACTGACCCGCTGGTACAAGAAGTATGCGGCCAAGGAAATGAAGGACCATTATGTCTGTCATATCTTTACCCATGATAAGGCGACCTTTCATACCACCAAGAAGCAGATTCGGGTGCCCGCCGACGTCAAGGGGCTGAACATCCGCTCGGCCAACCAGACCATGTCCCGTTTTGTGAGCGCTTTGGGTGCAAACCCGGTCCAAGTTCCGATCATGGAAGCCAAAGACACTCTTGCCAAAGGCATTACCGACGGCATCACGGTTACCCACGGCGGTTTGACAGGAACGTTCAAGTTCAAAGACGTAGTCAATTACACGCTTGATGTGCCTCTTTACATGTCAACCTTTGAGCATGGCATGAACAAGCGTTTGTATAGTGGCATGAGCGCTTCGCAGCGCCGTGTGATCGACGACCATTGCACGCCGGAATGGGCAGCAAAGGTTTATAAGCCTTGGTACGATACTGCCAAGGGTGATGAAGCCACCGGTCGCGCGTTGAAGGACCACACATGGACAAAAGTGAACGCCAGTGAATTGAAGCAATGGCGCGATGCCGCGAAACCGGTCGTTGCCTTATGGGCCGCCTCAGTGAAAAAAGTCGGGTTGGATCCCGATGCGGTTCTCAGTGACTTGCGGAGTGAATTGAAGAAAGAAAACGCTCTGTTCTAAATTCTCATATGATTGCGGTGCCCATCATAGATTGATGGGCACCGTTTTTATTGTTGGGGGCTTCAAACTGTGGAAAAAATTGTTACCATCGTCGAGCAAACGGCGGGGTATTGCATTGGCTTTCTTGCCATTATTACATTTAGCGAAGCCATTTTGCGCTACGGCTTTTCAACGCATATTCCAGATAGTTTCGTTTTCGGCCAGATGGTGCAAGGTATCGCCATTTGCTGGGGTATCGCGACCACCACCTACGCCGACCGGCAGATCACCGTCGATATCCTTTATGAATTCGGCGGCTCAACGCTTCGCCGTATCTGCGACGTAGTCGGCTATTCGGTCAACCTCGCCTTTATGGCCGCCTTCGGTTACGCCATTACCTTCAAGGTCTTCGATATTCTCGAAGCCGGCGAGATTTCTAACGATCTGGCGGTGCCGCTTTGGACCGGCTACACGTTGGCGTCGGTTGGAATCTTGGCGGCATTTCTCATGTCGGCTTTGCGCTGGTGGCAAATCGTAATTCAACGCCAGCATATTCACGAACACATGATGGGCGGTGTCGAAACATGAATGATCCCGTCACAATTGCCCTGATCGCAAGCTTGATCGTTGTTGTACTTATGCTTATGCGGGTGCCGATTGCCATTGCGCTCGGCGGTGTCGCCGTGCTCGGTTTTGGCTTTATGGTGGATTTCGAGGCCGCCATCGGCCTGTTGATCGATTCGCCCATCCGCACGATCACCAATTTTAACTTTAGCGTCATTCCCATGTTCGTCCTGATGGGCGTTCTGGTCTCGGCCGGCGGCATGAGCCGCGAGTTGTTCCGCGCCGCCAACGCCTGGGTCGGGCATTTTCCCGGCGGCATGGCCATGGCGACCATTCTTGCGTGCGGCGGATTTGCCGCCATCAACGGCTCGTCGATTGCCACTGCGGCCACCATGACCAACGTGGCGCTGCCGGAAATGCGGCGCGTTGGCTATAACCCCGGCCTGTCGGCGGGCATTATCGCGTCCGGCGGCACCCTCGGCATCATGATCCCGCCTTCGGTGATGTTTATTTTGTACGCCATCATTACCGAAAATGACGTCGCGACCTTGTTTCTTGCCGGTATCATTCCGGGCCTTATCTCCATCGTGCTGTACTGCATCACTGTTCAGGTTCTCTACCGCTTCAAAAAAGATTGGATGCCGCGCAGCCAAGCCGCCAATCGCAAAGAACGCTGGGACAGCCTTAAAGATGTCTGGGCGACGGTCTTGTTGTTCGTACTGGTCATGGGCGGCATTTATGGCGGCTTTGTGACCATCACCGAAGCGGCTGGATTGGGCGTGCTTGGCGCCCTCGGCATTAGTTTTGCCCGCAAGCGTCTCACCTGGAAAGTGACCGTGGACGCGCTGGTGGAAAGTCTGCGCAACTCGGCGGCTATCTTTTTCATTCTGGTCGCCGCCTTCCTGTTCCAGTTCTTCCTGGCGGTTACCCAGGCGCCGCAGTTGCTGGCCGGATTTCTGGGCAGCCTCGATATCGGCCCCACCGGCGTCATCATCCTGATCATGATCTTCTATATCCTGGCCGGCATGTTCGTCGACGGGTTGGCGGTGATCCTGCTGACCATCCCGATTTTTTATCCGGTGGTTCTGGATCTGGGTTTCGATCCGATCTGGTTCGGCGTGCTGGTGGTTATGACCGTGGAGATCGGCCTGATTTCACCGCCCATTGGAATGATCTGTTTCATCATGAACAATATGGTGCGCGATATCGGGCTGGTGAATATCTATAAGGGTGTGTTGCCCTTCATGGCCGCCGATTTTGTCCGCTTGTCGTTGCTGGTGTCGTTTCCGGCCTTGGCGCTGTGGATCCCCAATACCATCGGCTGGGCCGCGAAATAGTAACCGGCTAAAATCCTATGGGCTGATGCAGAGCCACGGAAGCGCCGCGCGCACCAAGCTGCAATCGCTGATCGGTTAGGGAAGTTCCAGCCGGACCTCGACGGCGGCGCTGGCGATCACCGCCTTGTCGTCGGCTTCCGGATCGGCCACGTCGAGGCCGCCTTTGACCGCCGTCACGCTGATCTGACCCACCGGCAGCGCCGCCTTGACGGCGTCCAGATCGACCGCGTCCGGGTTTTGCACACCGACGGTGACATGGACTTCCATGGTGCCTGTGTCCACATCAAGGGTGCGCAGCATGGTCAGCGACGAATGATGGATGGCATCGTTGACGGCGCGAACGGCGGCCTTGGTGTAATCGCCGCCGTGCAGATCGTTGCCGGTTCCCATTTCCAATATGACGCGTCTCTTTGCCATGTCCCGGCTCCCCTAAGGCAGATCAAGCCGCACGATGGCGGCGGCGTTGGCGATCACGGTCGAGCCGTCGCCGGTCTGGTCTGGAATTTCGAGCCCGCCCTCGATCACATTGACGGTGCCGGTGCCGTGCGGAAGAACGGCAAGGACTGCGGCAGTGTCTACTTGATCCGGCTTTGGCACGCCGATATTGACCTCCACCTCCATGTCATCCACATCCAGGCCAAGGGCGGCGGCGGCGCTAAACGAGTTGTGCCACAGCGCGTCTCTCAGCGCGCGCACAGCCGCCTTGGTATAGTCGGCGCCGCGAATATCGGTGCCCATGCCAATCTCCAGAACAACGCGCTTCATGGTCATACTATCAATCCCCTTAATCCGGTTCTTCGTCCATGATCCAGTTTCGCCGATCCCGGTCAACCGTAATTTTCGTTGGGCTTGGCGATGCCGATCCTCTAATTTGTTTGCCTGTAACGTTAAGGAGCCAACAATGATCACATCCGATTTGAGCGGCAAGACCGCGCTGATTACCGGCGGCGGATCGGGCATCGGGCGCGCCACAGCGGAATTGTTTCTGGCCTCGGGCGCTACCGTCGCCGTCAATCATCTGCCCGGCGATGAAGGTGCGCTTGCCGCCATCGAAGACATGCGCGCCGCCGGCCAAGTCATCTCCGCGCCCGGCGATGTGTCCGATGCTGCCTCGGCGCCGGGCATGGTGCGCGCCGCTATCGACGAATTGGGCGGGCTAGATATCCTGATCAACAACGCCGGTACCGCGGTCTCGCCGGTGCCCACCGATTTTAAAGATTTGGACGCCATGACCGATGAATTCTGGGCGGCGACCATCAACACCAATTTGCTCGGCGCCTTCCGCTGCACCCGCGAGGCGGCGCCGGAGTTAAAGGCGGCAAGGGGCGCCGTAGTCTCCACCGCCTCGGTCGCCGGGCTCGGCCTCCGCGGCTCCTCCATTGCGTATGGCGCGTCCAAGGCGGCGCTGATTAACCTGACCAATTCGCTAGCCCGCGCCCTGGCGCCGGAGGTGCGCGTCAACGCCGTCGCGCCGGGCCTGGTGGAAAGCCCCTGGACCAGCCAATGGCCCGCCGAGCGGATGCAAAAGACCCGCGAATCGACGCTGTTGGAGCGCCTCGCCCAGCCCGCCGATATTGCCGAGGCAATGCTGTTCCTGGCCGCCGGCGCGTCCTACATCACCGGCCAGACTTTGGTGGTCAATGGCGGCCAGGCTTGAAATCTCTTAAGCCCCATCCAGCTTGAACAGTTTGAGCGAATTGGTGCGCCCGATTTTCATACGGTCGTCCTCGGAGATGCCAGCCGCGTCGAACCAGACGGCGGCTTCCTCGACGCCTTCGAAGGGATAATCCGACGAAAACAAGATGCGGTCGGCGCCGATCTCCATCATGGCATCAATCAGCGTCCGCGTGTGAAAATTGCCGGATGTGGTGAGATAGAAATTTTCCTGAAAGTATTCGGCGATCAGCCTTTTCGCCGGGTATTTGGGCGGCGCTTTGGTCCAGCTGTTGCGGTTGTCGATGCGCCACAGACTATAGGGGATGCCCTCACCCATATGGCCGAGGATAATCTGCAACTTGGGATGCTTATCGAATAGCCCGGAGCACATAAGGCGCAGCGCATGCACCGCCGTTTCCTGTGCGAACGCCCAGGTGGGGCCTAAGAGCCACGGATGGCCTTCGTAAATGCGCGACTGGCTTTCCAACGGGTTGCGGGGATGCAAATAGAACGGCACGTCCAGCTCTTCAACCACCTGCCAGAACGGCCAATATTGATCCAGATCGTAATAGAGGCAACTGTCAGCATCGTCCTTTTGGGAGAATCCATTAACCAAAGCGCCGATGAAACCCAGATCGTTCACGCAGCGCTTCAATTCCGCCGCCGCCAGTTCCGGATCCTGCATCGGCAAGGCCGCCAGGCCCTGAAACCGGTCCGGGCGCTTGGCCACTTCTTCGGCCAGCGCATCGTTGGAGCGGCGCGCAATTTCGTCGGCCTTGCTGGTGTCCGGGATCGCCTGGATGGCTGGCGCGTTCAGCGACAGGATCATCATCTCCATATCGAACTTGTCCATAAAGCCGAGGCGCTTTTCCTGGACATCCAGTAGCCGGCTTTTCAGCTCGGGCCAGATTTCCTCGGGCAGGAAACCGTGGGAATCCATGATCGTGTCTTCGATGGCGAAATGTTCTTCCAGTCCTATCTTGCCCTTCATGATGGCTCCTTTGTTTCTGCGGGCCGCTGGCCTTTTAAGGTTTAAACCGGCTTGGCTATGGTTAGAATGCGATACAAACGGGCGAAGTGAAAGCAGTCAATAAAGCCAGGGGGGGAGGGTCTATCCAATGAGCGAAACAGCCAATTTCGATTACATCGTCGTTGGCGCCGGATCGTCGGGCGCTGTCATCGCCAATCGGCTGAGCGAGGACGAAGGTGTCAGCGTCTGCCTGGTGGAGGCCGGCCCGCCTGATACCTCGCCCTTCATTCATATCCCCACCGGCATCATTAGATTGGCCCAGCACAAGGTCCTCAATTGGCGCTTCAACACCAAGCCGCAACCCGGCATGCAGGGCCGCCCCATCTATACGCCCAGAGGGCGCACCCTCGGCGGCTCGTCGTCGATCAACGCGATGGTCTATATTCGCGGCAACCGCCTGGATTACGACGACTGGGCTAGCGAAGGCAATGCGGGCTGGTCGTGGGAGGACGTAAAACCTTATTTCATGAAGGCCGAGCATAACGAGCAGTATCAAAACGATGGCCACCACGGCACCGGCGGGCCGCTCAATGTGACCTTCCCGAACGCCGTCTCGCCGCTGACCGACGAATTTGTTGCCGCCGCCGAGAGCCTGCAATACAAGCATAACCCCGATTTCAATGGCGAGACCCAGGACGGCGTCGGCCTGCACCAAGCGACCCAGAAAAACGGCCGTCGTTGGTCCACGGCGATGGCCTATATCCGCCCGGCCGCCAAGCGCCGCAATATGACCGTGATGACCAATGCCCCGGTTGCCCGCATTACCGTAGCCGATGGCCGCGCCACCGGCGTCGAGATTATCGGCGGGCGCAAACTGACCGCGAGCCGGGAAGTGATCCTGTCCGCCGGCGGTATTGTATCCCCCAAAATCCTGATGCTGTCCGGCATTGGCGCGGCGGATGAATTGAAAGCGCATGGCATTGAAGTGGTGCATGATCTTCCCGGCGTCGGCAAAAACCATCAGGACCATGCCGCCATCATCACCGCTATGCGCACCAAATCGACCATCCCATGGGGATTTTCCTGGCCCAAGCTGCCGGCGTTCGCGGTCGATGCGTTTAACTATTTGTTCCGGCGGCGCGGTTTCTTCTCGGCGCAGATTATCGAAAGCGGTGGCTTCATCCGCACCGGCCCAGGCCTCGACCGACCCGACGTCCAAATTGTTTTCATCCCCGGCCACCGGGCGCCGCCGCCAAAAATGATTGAGGTTGGGCACGGCTATTCCTGCTCGGCGGTGCTGCTTCGCCCGAAAAGCCGGGGCACGATTTCGCTGGCCTCCAAGGACCCCGCCGCCCCGCCGGTAATCGATCCCTGCTTTTTCGAAGACCCGGCCGATATGGAAGTGCTTCTCAAAGGACTTAAAGAAGCCAGGCGCATCACCCAAAGCCAGGTGTTTCTCAAATACCGCCCGACAGAATGGACGCCCGGCGACATGGTGCAGACCGATGACGAATTGCGCGACTTTATCCGTGGTTCCGGCGGCACCATTTTCCATCCCGTCGGCGCCTGCAAGATGGGCAGTGACGATATGGCCGTTGTCGATACGCGGCTCCGTGTGCATGGCATCAAAGCCTTGCGCGTCGCCGACGCCTCGATCATGCCGACCATCGTCGGCGGCAACACCAACGCGCCTTGTATTATGATCGGGGAGAAATGTGCGGACATGATTAAGGCCGACGCCAAAGCGGCGTAGCCCGCAACTTGAATTAGTCGCTCCAACTCGACATCGCCGTGGTACCAACGCCCACCCATGCACATGACGCATAATGGTGCGACATATTTCGCCAAATACCCCCCTTACGGTTATGACGGTTTCTAACGGTTTATGACGCTTTTGGCCCAGTCCACATTGGGCCCGGCGTGCACCATAAATCTCCACGTAACCCGGAAACTTCCCGGCGTGGGATCAGATATTCCTATTCACAATGTTCAAGAGCAGACGCTCATTATGGTAATTAGTTTTCTGGCGGGAGATTTCAAGTCCTGGCGGCACAGCACGTCCTTAACCCCTTCCCCCTCGCTGGGGGGAGGGGATTCAAGGATTGAGGGGGGAGGGTGTTTAACTTGTTAC
>ENA-OREN01000928-OREN01000928.1-marine-metagenome-genome-assembly--contig:-NODE-928-length-37607-cov-4.535678_pt1 | contig 37607 bp, 33 predicted proteins | sample MGYA00248624_ERZ508555 | MGnify/ENA primary metagenome ERZ508555 (study PRJEB26222, sample SAMN06267773) | marine metagenome | isolation source: Saanich Inlet, British Columbia, Canada | place... | reverse complement strand
ATATATCCAGTCCACACACCGGACCCGGATTCTGAAACACCGGATATTGGTGACCTCAGAATTGGGAGGGGATGGGGCGGTTTACTCCTGTCTGGTTGCGAGCGCCACCGCCGCCATGCTGTCCGAGGGTTTGACATGACGATAGATGATGTAGAGCTTGTCAGGCGTCACAATCTTCCCATCCACAATTCCGTCCGTGTCCACATAATAAAAAGTCTTGTTGTCAAGACCTATGACGCCCGCAATCTTCTCAGTAGCCTTCGGACTCTTGAAGTAGCCCGTAAACACGCGACTCTTCTGCTTCTCTATGACCATTTCAGCCTTCAACGTACTGAAAACCGTCTCATGATGAGTGATATCCGATGTCTTTTCTCCTTTGATCAGCACTCCCGCCTCGGCCTCGATCTTCCACTTACCCACCAAGTTCGGTATGTCGGACTGCGCCCAAGCCGCTGAAAAGGCAACCGCCGCCAAGAAGATAATGGATACACTTGTCAGCTTTTTTCTCATAGACGATCCTTCCTTATGCTCCGGTATGTGTCAGTTCAGAGTAACTTGCTTATGAGTCCAGTATGAACGAATTTGATCTTCTCTGCCAAAAAAGATGACCAACTAATAGAAATCAATTCACCATAGTCCCCTCAGTCCTTGGAGAAGACGACAGTGGAGTGGCAGTGTACTGAGCGAAGTGGTCAGCAACGAGACCCTCCAGCTTGTCACTCCACATCTGTAACGCCTTCGTCTTCATCTCACCAAAATCATAATGGACATACCGACTCTGGATGCCACCCAAGGCATGATTCAACAATCTCTCCCCAAGGTTCCGTAGACTGCGTGAGCATCGCCACCTGAGTCGCTACAGTCCGTCTAGCGTCATGTAGGGTAGAGACACTACCAATCCTGTGCTGCTGTCCTCCAGTATGCTGACAGCGTGGTGGCGCTATACTTTGCAAAAGCCAACGGTAGATCTTGTGTGATTCCTTATTCTGTCGATTTATTTGAAAAACGTGAGAGCACCCTTATCGCCCTGCCGCTATACAACAAATATGCAGCACGCACCGAGGTTACCGAAGCTCTTATTTTGATAGGCCCTATCAAACAAGCCTTGATGCTCTACTATCAAGAAAATGGCGGCTTTTCCTCTCAAGAGCCGGTAAACGACCGGCACGACGCCCTTGGAATCCCGCGGCGCGACGATTTTGGCGCCGATTACGTCAGGCGAATTCAGGTTCAGAGAAATACCGGACGCATTCGGGTGTTTATGGATAATGCTGCCCATCCATTAATTGCAGGAAAACGATTTGAAATGAGGCCGACAGAAAATTTGGGTGTTATCACCTCCTGGGCGTGCGTTCCGGTTGGAAACCAGGATAGAAGGATAGACGGCGAGTTTATAAAAAGCTGTATGTAGTTGTTCGGCTAGCACCAACAAAAGCGTGTTAACGCTTCACATTTGTAGTAATTCAATTAATCATCGAGACGTCGAAATTCGCCGTCAACGATGTCTCCCGACGATTTTTTTTGATTTTGGTTAACCGTCACTGAATGTTTGGAAATCCACACCCGTAATGCCCACGCACGTAAAGCGGGCACAAGACATAAGAAACCGAGGGCATCCGTGAAAAATCCAGGCGTGAGCAAAAAAATTCCTGCCATCAATAAAACCAATCCCTCAAAAACAATAAACGCGGGTCCATCGGTCGTACCACGCGAGGCATTGAATTTTGCTAGCGTCGCCAGTCCCTGCTGCCGAACTAAGGCCGCGCCCAGTAATGCCGTCGCGATAACCGCCACAATTGTCCATCGCGCGCCGATTTCCTCGCCCACGCTGATGAGCAGATAAATCTCAAAGATCGGTACGCCAATAAGCGCAATAATAAATAACGGCATATAAAAGTAGTAAAAACGCGCCGCAGCCAATTCAGCCAGAACGCAAGTTTTGATAAAAGTTTTATTCTAATCCGTCGATGATGATGATGATTAGCCAATCCTTCAAATTACGTGCTTAAATTAGCGATATAAGACCAACATCGGGCACTAAAACTGCGGTTTATTTAGGCTGAAATTAACAAGGCTAATAAGTTTTCTCAGGGATCAAATTAAATCCATAATGAACTACCAATCTGATGGCATTCTCAAAGCGTTACAGGCTCAATTGCTGGCCATTGTTTTTGCGTTTACAAGTTTTACGGCGTTAGGCCAAGACTCGGATGAGTTACTGGAACCATCAGAAGCGTTTGCTTTTTCCATAGAGGTCATCTCTGCCGATCAGGTCATGGTCAATTGGGCAATCGCGCCGGGGTATTACATGTACCTTGATAAATTCGCGTTTGATGCAAAGCCCGCGGGTGTTGGTATTTCTAAGGTGGATCGTCCCAAAGGGAAAATCAAGAATGATGAATTTTTCGGTGAAGTTGGGATTTATGAGAACGAAGCGCAATTTCAACTGACACTGTCGCGCTTTGCATCAGACCCGGGGACACTTCTACTTGATGCAGTCGGTCAGGGTTGCAACGAGCCGATCGGAGTTTGCTATCCGCCTATTCAGCATTCGGTCAGCCTTGATCTGCCAACCACCATGGCCTCGAGCAGTAATGACATTAACGCCGTCTCGGATCTGCAACAGCTGCTCGCAATAGGCTCAGGCCAACCCGAATTTCTGGATCCTGATGACGCTTTCATACTCGAGATCGTCGCTGATTCAAAAGATCAACTCAGCGCCCACTTCCGTATCGCGCCAGAGTACTACCTGTATCGCGACAAAATCAGTTTTGTCGTAATAGAGGGTGCGACCTTAGCCCGTTACACCATTCCCGAAGGCAAAACAAAACAGGATCCTTATTTTGGCGAAGTGAGCATTTACGAGAGGGACGTCACGCTTACCCTACCCATTACGCCTGAGGAAAATGCCCAAAGCGTCGAACTGATTGCGAGTTATCAAGGTTGCGCAGACGCCGGAATCTGCTACCCCCCCATCAAAAAAACGGTTTCGGTTTCCCTGATAAACGCCATCAGCACCTCCAGCGCTGAGATTAAGTCGGGGTCGTCAGACACCGTCTCGACAGACCCGTCGAAGCCAATACCAAATGGCATCTCAAGCGGCACATTGATCGGCTATCTGCTCGCGGCTTTTGGAACCGGCCTTCTATTGAGTTTCACCCCCTGCGTACTGCCCTTGATTCCGATCCTTCTGGGGAGCGTGGTCGGGAAAGCGGGCACAAGCCGCACCAGAGCAACATGGCTCTCGATTGTTTATGTTCTAGGAACGGCTGTGACTTATGCGGCAATTGGCGCCGTCGCCGGCGCCACTGGGGAACAGTTGCAAGCGTACTTCCAGAATATCTGGGCGATTGGCACGATTTCCTTGATCCTCGGTGTCATGGCACTTTCAATGTTCGGACTGTTTGAGATCCAGATGCCCTCAGCGCTTCAATCGCGCTTAAGCAATAGCAGTCGTGGGCTGGGGGGTTCGCCCTTCATGATATTTATTCTGGGTGCGGTATCAGCACTGATTGTGGGTGCTTGTGTATCGCCTTTATTGATTTCAATTCTCAGTATTGCCATTCTAAAGGGCGATCCCTGGCTAGGTAGCGCACTGATGTTCTCAATGGCCCTCGGCATGGGACTCATTCTGGTCATTGCAGGTGCCGGGGCTAACTGGCTCATTCCAAAAAGTGGCGCATGGATGGAACGAGTCAAGCAGTCTTTTGGCGTGATGCTGATCGCCGTTGCCATTTATCTCTTAGGGGCGATCCCCGTTGTCCCCGTTCTCCTGTTATGGTCAATCCTTCTTATCGTCACAGGGATATTCCTGGGCGCAATGCGGGATACCGGCGAAAATCCGTCGGGACTCACGCTTCTTTGCAAAGGAATTGGCACCGTGCTGCTGATCTGGGGTGTATTAGCCATGATTGGCGGTTTCAGCGGAAACCGTAGCATCTTGTCTCCCATTTCGCTGGGCGCGATAGGTATCCCCGGCGCAATTTCAAAACAGGCGGACACCATTCAATTTGAAAAAGTGGCGAATCTTTCAGAATTAGAACAGGCGCTCAATGAGGGCAGATCATCTGGAAAAGCCGTCATACTGGATTTCTACGCCGACTGGTGCACCGACTGCGTGCGAATGGAAAACACGACTTTTCGAGACGCATCTGTCGTTGCCTCGTTGACTGACTATCGATTATTGAAAGTCGACGTCACCGATCCCGAAGACGATGGCACCGATGAAATCAAGAAACGATTTGGTGTGTTTGGACCGCCCGCCATGCTGTTTTTTAACACTGATGGAACCGAGCATCGCGATAAACGAATATACGGTTTCTTGTCCGCGCCGCGATTCGTTGATCTGATAAAGACACTGCCTTAAACAGCATGCGCAAGCGTCGTATGATTTTGGGCGCTCTTATCGGTGGCGCCACCACAGGTGCGGTGGGATTCTTCTTGGGTAAAAATCTGACCCGCAGCCCTGAACCTTTAGAGCAGGCAGTCCGCTTGCCGCCCTTCTCAATGCCAACATCCTCGGGTGGTTTATTTCACTCCGACACGATTTCAGATCGCGTCATCATTATCAATTTCTGGGCCACCTGGTGCGCACCCTGTCGAAAGGAGATCCCGCTACTTATCGCAACACAAGCGATTCATAAAGGGTCGATCGCCGTTATCGGCATCGCGATCGATGAGCTTGAAGCGGTTCAGATATTTGAAGATGAAATTGGCCTTGACTACACATCTTTGGTTGGAAAAACGCCCGCGTTCGTCCTTTTGGAAAAATTTGGAAATTCCGGTCAGTTACCCTTCACTCTGGTATTCGACAAAAGACGCAATTTACGGTTTAAAAAAACGGGCGAAATAAAGGCGCGTGACATCGATAATTGGGTAAATGCCCTGTTATAACGTCGGCAAAAACGATCGACGCGAGGATTTAAAATGTTCAAACTTCATCGAAAAACGACCTAAATGCGTGGAAATTGGACATAAATTCTTAAAAACATCAGAATACCCGGATGGAAGAGAATTCAGCATCAGATATCCTGCTCATTCATGGGCCTAATCTAAATCTGCTTGGCACTCGGGAGCCTGGAATCTACGGAGACGAAAGTCTTGAAAAGATCAATACCCGGGCGATCAAACAGGTCGAGGCAGCCGGGAGATTTCTCGATATTCTGCAGTCAAACCACGAAGGGGAACTCGTGGATCGAGTCCAACGCGCCGGTACCGACGGCACGCGATATATCGTCGTCAATCCAGCGGCATTTACACACACCAGTGTCGCCCTAAGAGATGCTTTTTCAGCCGTCAACCTTCCCTTCATCGAAGTGCATTTATCCAATGTACACGCGCGTGAAACATTCCGTCGCGACTCTTTTTTCTCGGATCTTGCTCAGGCCGTAATCTGTGGGCTCGGTCCCACGGGTTATGAAATTGCCCTAGACGCCGCGCTAAAACACCTGGCCTTAGATCCGAACAAAACATAAGAAGAACAAGTTTATGGACATACGAAAGATAAAGAAATTAATCGAGATGCTTGAGGAATCTCAACTCAATGAGATTGAGATCACCGAGGGGGAAGAATCTATTCGATTAAGTCGTTCAGGTCCTGTCGCTCAGATGCTTGCACCGCCTTCGATGATGCCCGCGATTCCCCCGGCTTACATTCCAGATCCCGCGGTTGGCACCCCAGCCGCTAGCGCACCAATTGGCGAGCCTGCCTCCGACAGTGGCAGCACGGTGTGCTCACCGATGGTCGGTACTTTTTACGCGTCACCCAACCCTGACTCAAGTTCTTATGTGGAACTCGGCAGCCAAGTAACCGCGGGCGACACGCTCTGCATGATTGAAGCGATGAAGATTTTTAATCAGGTTGAAGCGGAAGTGAGCGGTATCGTCCGCAAAATACTAAAAAGCAGTGGCGATCCTGTTGAATTCGGTGAAGTTCTTTTTGTGATTGAAGAGCAAGGCGTTTAGCCTCCATCCATGATTGATAAACTGGTGATCGCCAACCGTGGCGAAATCGCGCTTCGCATCCTTCGGGCTTGCGGCGAACTTGGCATTCGAACGGTCGCACTGCACTCCCAAGCAGACGCAGATACCAAGTATGTGCGGCTCGCCTCTGAATCTGTTTGTATCGGGCCCGCGCCTGCCGCAGCAAGTTACCTAAATATCCCGGCAGTTATTGCAGCCGCAGAAGTCACCGACGCCACAGCGATTCATCCCGGCTATGGTTTTCTCGCTGAAAACGCAGACTTTGCTGAGCGCGTGGAACAGAGTGGTTTCATTTTTGTTGGCCCTTCTGCTGAGACCATTCGGCTGATGGGCGACAAAATTTCAGCTATTTCTGCGATGAAAGCCTCGGGCGTTCCCTGCGTGCCGGGATCGGATGGATCACTCCCTGATGATTCAGATGAAATCATGCGTATTGCTTCTGATATCGGCTATCCGATCATCATCAAAGCAACGGCCGGCGGAGGCGGAAAAGGCATGCGCGTCGTCCACACAGAAGCTGCGCTACTGAATGCTTGGCAGTTAACACGAAGCGAGGCCCTAGCCGCTTTTGGTAATGACACCGTCTATATGGAGCGTTACCTCGAGAAACCCCGACATGTCGAATTTCAGGTGCTTGCCGACACCTACGGTGAAGTGGTTGTTCTAGGAGATCGAGACTGTTCGATGCAACGGCGTCATCAAAAAGTTCTGGAGGAGGCACCGGCACCTGGAATCCCGGATGACGTGCGACACGATATGAACGAAAGATGCGCCAACGCCTGCCGCGAAATAGGCTACCGCGGCGCCGGCACTTTTGAATTTCTTTATGAGAATGGCGAGTTTTTCTTTATTGAGATGAACACGCGACTTCAGGTCGAGCATCCTGTCACCGAGTTGATCACCGGAGTGGATATCGTGCGCGAGCAGATCAAAATCGCGGCCGGAGAACCGCTGAGCATTAAACAATCTGATGTCAGGCTTCGCGGGCATGCCGTCGAATGCCGAATTAACGCGGAGAACTCCGAAACTTTTCTGCCCTCGCCCGGGCAAATTACCCAATATCACCAGCCCGGTGGCCCCGGAATTCGCGTTGACTCTCATATCTTCAATAACTACAAAGTGCCACCTTACTACGATTCAATGATCGCTAAAGTCATCGCTTATGGCGAGAATCGTGAACAAGCGATTCAGCGTATGCGCGGCGCGCTTCGGGAGATGGTCGTAGAGGGTATTGACACTAATATCAGCCTCCAGCAACGACTGGTCGATGATGCTGCATTCCGACAGCGGGCCCTCGATATCCACTACCTCGAACGCCAGCTTCTCCCGTAGTGCACAAACCTTAACAGCGTGACCCATTCAGGCCCGTCAAATTGGATACGCATCTCAATCACCACTGCAGGTCACTTGGCTGGGCGGATTGACGAAATCCTTCACGGCCTAGGCGCCTTGGCGATTACTCACGTCGACGCGGGTGACTCCCCCCAATTCGACGGAGCCACTCCAAACGATCCGTGCTGGACCCAACAAATTATTTCCGGTCTTTTCGAATCCGGAACCCGCACGTCACCCATTCTTGAGACACTGAAGCAGGTGTTGGGGCCGTCGTGTCATCCTGTTATCGAGCAGTTTCCAGATCAAGACTGGGAATTGTCCGGCCGGGAAAACTTTCCGCCTTTAAAAGTGAACGACCATCTTTGGGTTTGCCCGCCGTGGGAGCCGTCTTCAGCAGCCCGTGGCCTGGAGATTATCATCACCCCGGGGCTTGCATTTGGAACGGGAACGCACCCCACTACTCAGCTATGCTTAAGGGCGCTCGAGCAACTTAACGTCGACAATCAAACCATTCTGGATTTCGGGTGTGGCTCTGGTGTTCTGGCGATAGCCGGACTGGCGATGGGCGGTCAGCACGCAATCGGCGTAGACCTTGACCCACGCGCCCTAACAGCCAGTCGTGAAAATGCAGCACTCAATGACGTCGAGAAAAATCTTACCGTGATGACGCCAGAAGAAATTGACCCCAACTCCCAATTTGATATTGTGATTGCCAATATTCTTGCCGGAACCATTATTGAGCTTGCATCAAAACTGAATCGCCATCTCAAAACCGGAGGGCAACTGATACTCAGCGGAATCCTGGAGTCTCAGGCTGACCGGGTACAAAACGTCTTCCCGCAGTACAATCTAGCGCTCGACCGACAAGAGGAATGGGTTGTCCTACACGGGTCGCGTAACTGAAGCTCTCGATTACCTCATGCTCACACCCCGCTCATCAACACTTCAAGCGAAATGCAATCTCTGTGAGGCCTCAATAGAAGTCTCACCAGAGGTTTTGCAGGTTAACGCGGGGCTCATTACCTGCGAGACCTGTGGCGCTGAATTTAATGCTGCGTGGAACCTGATTGACCGGATACCCAATCCCATTCTTGGATCCACGATTCCGGTGAAAATTTCAACTTTTTCGAGTTTGGATCACGAAAAACCGTTAACGACACCAACAGATGATCGCAGTGCAAGTAATCCGGCAGATGGTTACGAAGCCGGCGGTTCTTTTTACTCATCGGGTCGAACCGAGCCTCGACTTCAAATCTGGGTAGATGACGATTCTCAAGCGCCAGATAAAGACCCCTCAGTCAACCCAAGGCCGCCTGAGCCGACAGAGGAAAAATCAACAACGCGCTCAATTTGGCCCTTAGCCGGAATTTTCATCGCTGTGTTCGGCCTTTTCTTTCAGGTTCGATTTGTCTTGCTTGAGGAAATCGCGAGCGCTCCCCAGATGCGGCCGTTTATTGCCGCGCTTTGTCGCCAAACGGGTTGCGAACTCGCTCCGCCATTAAACAAACCGGCGATCTCGGTCACGCATAGCAGCATCGACCTTCATCGAACGGCGCCTGAAGCACTCATCGTGCGGGTACATCTACTGAACCACAGTCACAATTCCGAAAATTATCCATCTTTAGAAATAAGCTTAAATAGCGCTTCGGGAGAACTGCTGGGGCGACGGACGTATCTGCCGCGCGAATACGGCGTTGCCAGTGGTGCCGTGGTCATTGGTAGCGGTCGGGAGGCTGTCGTGAGATTAGTCCTTGCTAATGTCGATCCCCGCGTTCGGGGCCTGTCGGCACGGGCGGTTCGATCTTAATTCCGGTGACACAAGATCATGCGTGAAATGGGTTTTCCGGAAAAAAAAACGGGGGTCACTATTGGCAATGTTCAACTACCGGGACAGGTTATCGCGGCGCCCATGGCAGGCGTAAGCGATCAACCTTACCGTCGCCTCGCTCGACGATTTGGGGCAGCCCTAGCCGTAAGTGAAATGGTCAGTGCCGCACCTCAACTTCGAAACTCTCGAAAATCTCGGCAACGAACGACTCACGGTGGAGAATCAGACCCTGTCAGCGTCCAACTTCTTGGCGCAGATCCAGAGCAGATGGCGGACGCCGCAAGAGAAAACGTCAGCCGGGGGGCCCAAATCATCGATATCAATCTGGGTTGTCCGACCAAAAAAGTGTGCAAACGACTGGTTGGGTCTGCGTTAATGAAAGATGAGCCACTGGTGGGTCGCATTCTTGATTCCGTGGTATCGGCCGCTTCAGTCCCTGTCACACTAAAAATGCGGACCGGCTGGGATCGAGAACATCGAAATGCCATCACCATTGCCAAAATTGCTGAGGAAGCGGGTATCAAAGCACTTACCGTCCATGGCAGAAGCCGAGCTTGCCGCTATCACGGGCCTATTGATTACGAAACCATTCGTGCCGTCAAGTCATCGATCTCGATCCCCGTGATTGCAAACGGGGATATCGATTCACCCCAAACGGCGATCGAGGTTCTTAAAATAACAGGCGCCGACGCGGTGATGATCGGACGGGCGGCGCAGGGACAACCGTGGCTGCTTGATCGAATTGATCAGGTCCTTCGGCAATGTGATGATCCTGGAGACCCCTCATTAGCGCGCAAGCACGAAATCATCATTAGCCACCTTGTAGAGCTGTATAGTTTCTACGGAATTGAGCAAGGCGTCCGAATCGCTCGTAAGCATGTACAGTGGTATGCTGAAAAACTCGGCGCGGATTCAACTTTTCGCACTCAATTTAACCGAGCGCTTACACCCGACCTGCAACAAAATCTGGTCAATATGCTATTTGCACAACTTTTTGAAAAAACGAGCGATGAACACCCCTAAAACGCCTCCCTTAGCCCACTGCGTCCGTCAGTCCTTGACGGCCTACTTCAACGATCTTGATGGTGTTGCGACTGAGGGTCTATATGACCTTGTTATTACTGAAGTCGAGCGACCCCTTCTTCAGCAGGTCATGCAACACGTTGAGGGCAATCAACTCAAAGCCGCCAAACTGTTGGGACTAAATCGGAATACGCTTCGAAAAAAACTAACGGCTCACCGGCTGCGTTGAATATCAAACCTTATTTAAGGGGATTGAATAACGCTTCAAAAAATAGAAAACTTCTCAAATGGCAACCACAAAAAAAATAAGCGCCGTACGGCGAGCCTTAATTAGCGTTTCAGATAAACGAGGCATCGTCGAATTCGCAAAAAGACTCTCAGCGCACGGCGTTGAAATTCTGTCTACCGGAGGTACTGCTCGTCTCTTGCAGCAGGAGAACGTGCCCGTCATCGAGGTATCAGACTACACTGGTTTTCCCGAGATGATGGATGGTCGGGTCAAAACGCTTCACCCCCGAATTCATGGCGGCTTGCTCGGCCGGCGCGGCATCGATGATAAAGAAATGTCCCGCCACGATATTAATCCAATCGATCTCGTAGCCGTCAACTTATACCCCTTTGCGCAAACGATCGAACAGGAAGCCTGCACGCGAGAAGATGCGATTGAGAACATCGATATCGGGGGACCCTCAATGATCCGCGCAGCTGCCAAGAATCATGATGCCGTTACTGTGATTGTCAGTCAGTCCGATTACGATCGGGTGGCTTCAGAGATCGAAACTAGCGGCGGCGTGTCACAGATCACTCGTAGCGAACTCGCTGCAAAAGCTTTTAGTCATACAGCCCAATACGACGGGATGATTTCCAATTACCTCACGCTCGACCCGGAAGATGGACTGCCCCAAATGCTAAACCTGCAGTATGAAAAAGCTCAGACGATGCGCTACGGCGAAAACCCTCACCAAAGCGCTGCTCTATACAAAGAGTCCGCACCGGCGACCGGAACCCTCGCATCTGCAATTTCACTTCAGGGAAAAGCGCTTTCCTTCAACAATGTTGCCGACGCTGATGCCGCGCTTGAGTGCGTCAGCGCGTTTAAAAACACCGCCTGCGTCATCATTAAGCACGCTAATCCTTGCGGGGTTGCTGTCGCGCAGACTGCGCTACAAGCCTATGAAGCGGCTTACGCTACCGATCCCACCTCCGCATTTGGAGGCATTATTGCTTTTAATCGAACAGTCGATGAAACGACGGCCAAGATCATTATCGAACGACAATTTGTCGAGGTCATGATCGCACCGGATTACTCGGAAGAGGCTATCGGGATATTCGCAACAAAACCAAACATCCGCGTACTGAAAGTGTCAGGGATCGATCCGCTCGGATTTGCACAACGCCACTTTAAACGAATTGGGGGCGGTCTGTTGGTGCAGGATCACGATTTGGGTCGAGTGACCGTATCTGATCTAAAGGTCGTGACGCAGAAAAAACCCAGCGCAGAACAACTCGATGATTTACTGTTCGCCTGGATCGTCGCAAAATTTGTAAAGTCCAATGCGATTGTGTATGCCTCAGGTCTTAGAACCATTGGGATTGGGGCAGGTCAGATGAGTCGTATTTATTCGGCCCGCATTGCAGGAATCAAGGCGGCCGACGAGAACCTAACGGTTGCCGGATCGGTAATGGCTTCAGACGCATTTTTTCCTTTCCGCGATGGCATTGATGCCGCTGGAAAAGCTGGGATCCAAGCGGTCATCCAACCCGGTGGCTCGCAACGTGATAATGAAGTCATCGCCGCTGCCGATGAGCAGGGAATGGCAATGGTGTTCACCGGCATGCGGCACTTCCGGCACTAGCGTATGCGAGTTCTCATTGTTGGCAATGGGGGGCGGGAGCACGCGCTCGCATGGAAAGCCATCGCTTCACCTCAAGTCGAAAAAGTGTTCGTTGCTCCTGGAAATGCGGGAACTTCAACGGAGAAGCACGTCGAGAATATTCCCGTCAAGGCTGATGATATCGACGGACTGATCTCAGCTGCTATTTCAAAACAAGTGGATCTCACGATCGTCGGTCCAGAAGCGCCTTTAGTCGATGGAATTGTCGATCGATTTTCGGAAGCCGGCCTTCCTTGCTTCGGCCCCCGCAGCGGCCCGGCTCAACTGGAAGCATCCAAAAGTTTTACGAAAATTTTTCTCGACCGGCATCAAATCCCCACCGCGAGCTGGCAATCGTTCACAAATGCTGAACAAGCCCGAGAATACGTCTTCGCTCATACGCTTCCGCTGGTGCTAAAAGCTGACGGCTTGGCGGCCGGAAAAGGCGTCATCATTGCACACACCCAGGTCGATGCGCTAAACGCGATTGATGAAATTCTTGTCGATCAACGCTTCGGAGACGCAGGGCAAACGCTCGTCATCGAAGAATTTCTTGAGGGCGTAGAGGTCAGCTTTATTTGTGTCGCTTCAGGGACTCAGGTCATCCCACTCGCCACTTCACAGGACCATAAAGCGAGAGAAGCGGGCGACAAAGGGCCCAACACCGGAGGAATGGGTGCTTTCTCCCCCGCGCCGAATGTCGATCCCGCTCTGCATAAACGCATCATGGACGAAATTATTAATCCTACAGTTCGCGGACTCGCAGAAGAAGGCATGCCTTACCTTGGATTTTTGTACGCAGGCCTAATGATTGATCCCAACGGAAACCCTAAAGTACTGGAGTTCAACTGTCGCCTGGGTGATCCAGAAACCCAGCCAATATTGATGAGGTTGCAATCGGATTTGATCGCGCTGTGTGTATCAGCAATCGAGGGGCGTATCGATGACTACTCATTAGAATGGGACTCCCGTTATGCACTGGGCGTGGTGATGGTTGCAGACGGCTACCCCGGGGATTACCCGCGGGGCGATGAAATTCATGGACTTGATGAAATCAATTCCAGCGATATAAAAGTTTTCCATGCGGGTACTCGAACAGAGCATCATAAAATCCTGACGGATGGTGGGCGAGTGCTTTGCGTAACGGCATTGGGACAAACCCTGATAGACGCCCAAAAAAATGCTTACAGCGGGGTCGGGTCAATCCAATGGTCCGGAGCCGGATGGCGGCCTGACATTGGTTGGCGGGCCGTTTGACTGACCCGCCGAAGGTACCCGATCATCAAAGATTCATTAACACGCGAGGTTTCTGATGGCGTCGACTGCCTCCATCGTGGCGGCGTCATTGCCTACCCAACAGAATTTTGCTTTGGATTAGGGTGTGACCCCTCCAATCAAGAGGCCGTGCGCCGTATACTGGCTTTAAAAAATCGAGATTGGCGACACGGCCTTATCGTGATCGCTGACACACCCCTGAGACTTCGGGGACTCGTTGATATGACAAATGAAAAATTGATGGTGGCACCCCTGGCTTCCTGGCCTGGACCACATACCTGGCTGTTACCCGCCCTGTCGAGTGTCCCATCCTGGCTACGCGGTCAACATTCGTCACTAGCGGTTCGTGTCACTAACCACCCCGTTGTACAACAGCTCTGTCACGACAGTGGTCTGCCTATCGTATCCACCAGCGCAAATCGATCGGGTCGGCCGTCTCTACGAACCGCGCAGTCAGTAAAAAATGAATTCAAAAATGAAATTGATTGCATTCTCGATGCAGCGGTAGGCAACGCCTCGGAACCCAGCGCCATCACAGACGCACTGACCGGAAAGTCAATCAGGGGCTAGAACAATTGAATAACGATATTGATGTTGCGCAGGTCAGCGATTACCTGAAAACACTTCAAGATGCCATCTGCCTGGCATTAGGCGAGGCGGATGGCAAGGGCGTCTTCGAAGAGGATGCATGGGAATCATCGAACGGCCAGGGTCGAACTCGGATATTGCAAAAAGGCCTGCTGTTTGAACAAGCGGGCGTCAACTTCTCCCATGTTGAAGGCAGTTCGCTGCCGGCAGCAGCGTCGGCACGACACCCCGAACTGGCGGGAAGCCCTTTTCAGGCAATGGGCGTATCCCTTGTCATTCATCCTGAAAATCCTTTCGTGCCCACATCGCACATGAACGTTCGATTCTTCTACGCGCACACTAACGATCGACCGATCTGGTGGTTTGGGGGAGGATTTGATCTAACGCCTTACTATGGATATCTCGAGGATGCGATCCATTGGCACACAACAGCAAAAGCCGCGGTCGACCCTTTTGGCTCTAATCTGTATCCAACGCTCAAGAAAGCGTGTGATGATTATTTTTTTATAAAACATAGAAACGAGCAAAGAGGGATCGGAGGACTCTTTTTCGATGATTACTCTGGGGGCGGTTTTGAGACCGCATTTGCATTAACCCGAAGCGTTGGAAACCATTTTTTGCCGGCCTATCTGCCGATTGTTTCCAAAAGACGAGCTCAAGCATTCTCTTCTGACCAACGATCATTCCAGCTTTATCGCCGAGGACGTTATGTCGAGTTCAACCTGGTTTATGACCGCGGTACTCTTTTTGGACTCCAAAGTGGAGGTCGAACCGAATCGATTCTGATGTCTCTACCCCCCAAAGTCACTTGGCAATATGATCGAAAAGACGACCCCGGCAGCACAGAACAGACACTCGTTACAGATTTTCTCAAACCGCGAGATTGGCTTCGCGAGTCGGCAATGGGGTCCTAGTTTTTACTGTTGACCATGCCCATCATTCTCTACACGCTCGCACTTTGGTTGTTCCTTCCCCTACTCGTTTTAAAACTGGTCTTGAGGATACTTAAAAACCCGAGTTATCTAAATCGGCTGGGTGAACGTTTTGGCAGCGGTAAAAAAATAGAGCCTTCTTTTGATCTTTGGATACATGCAGTATCCGTCGGAGAAGTTCATGCCGCCACACCGTTGGTTCAACGCTTCCTAACAGACCGCCCCTCTGCACGGATCATCATTACGACGATGACCCCAACGGGGGCTCGACAGGTCACCGATACATTTAGCTCATCTGTTGTTCACCGCTACGCGCCTTACGACTACGCTTTCGCCGTTAAACAATTTCTTGACCACATTCAGCCCAAAGTGCTGATTCTGATGGAAACCGAAATTTGGCCGAACATCATCAGACATTGTCATCAAAGAAACATCCCCGTGGCCATGGCCAATATTCGGTTATCCGAAAAATCTGCAAATCGATATCACATGATTCGTCCTCTTATCCGATCAGTCTTATCGAGGGTATCAGTATTCGCAACCCAGACCGAAGATGATCGACGCCGTCTCGAAACCCTGGGTGTGGGTGCCAACAAAATTCATCGAACAGGTAGTACTAAGTTCGAGATTAAGATGCCGTTAAATATGGCGGACCTCACTCACGCGATTAGAGCTGAGTGGGGATTCAACCGTCCCGTCATCGTTGCTGGAAGTACTCACGAAGGAGAAGAGGCGCTATTGCTTCGCACGTTTAAGAAACTTCAAACAAGATTTAACGACCTTCTTCTGGTTATCGCACCCCGCCACCCGGAACGATTTGACCCTGTCGCCCGATTAGTGACTAACAACGGTTTCGAACTCAATCGCCGAAGCATCGACGACCGCAAACTTGATGATCAGGTGAGCGTCCAGGTTGCTGACACCATGGGAGAGTTACCAATGCTCTTCGGAGCGGCAGATATCGCGGTGGTCGGCGGCAGTCTTATTCCCATTCGAGGCATCGGAGGGCATAACATTTTGGAACCCTGCGCGGTGGGTGTGCCTGTGGTGTTCGGATCCAACATGGGGAATTTTCTTGAAATCAGTCGCCTCACACTTGAGGCCAAAGCGGGATTCCAAATCAAAGATGAAGAAGATTTAGACAAAGTTTTAAACCAGCTACTTCAGGACCCCCATCTAAGAAATTTAATGGGCGATCGCGGTAAACATATGATTCACCAAAACACAGGTGCGACCTCCAAGACCCTTCAGCTCATTCTTCCGCTATTAAACGATCAATAGCCATCAATAGAAATTAATCTATTTTTTCAGTTGTTTTTTTGCTGTTTTTGTTTTTTAAAACATCGCGACTCAAAGAATTTTTCTAATTTGTGTTAACCGTTTTTTAAAAAATTTCTGAGTTGAATTTCGTGAATTTTCTAAACAAAAACTTTTTATTTTTTTAAACCTATTTTTCTGACAGTGTTAATCAAAAAAAATCAAATCGTGTTTGCTTGACATTTATTAATGCATGACTATAGTTCGCGTTCAAGGAATAACTATTTGTTGTTATTCCAAAGTTTACCGGTACGCTTCCTCGTTTCATTAGATCAGGTGAAGTTAATGTTTACGAGAAACGCAAAGTGGTATTGCTGATAGAGGCGGTGTGTCGATAAGCCGAAAACGTGAATCAATTTTTGATTCGTAGGTACATCAACCCTAAGCAGGAGGCCATTATGGCGGCAAAGAAGAAGGCGACCAAGAAAAAGGCAGCGCCAAAAAAGAAGGTAGCTAAGAAAGCAACGAAGAAAAAAGCAACCAAGAAAAAAGCGGCTAAAAAAGTAGCCAAGAAAACAGTAGCCAAAAAGGCAACCAAGAAAAAGGTAGCTAAGAAAGCAACCAAGAAAAAAGCAACGAAGAAGAAAGCGGCTAAGAAAAAGGTAGCTAAGAAAGCAACCAAGAAAAAGGCTGCTAAGAAAAAGGTAGCTAAGAAAGCAACCAAGAAAAAGGCTGCTAAGAAAAAAGCGACCAAAAGAAGGTAAATAACGCGCGAGCGTTTTTATACCCCATCCGATTTACAAATGGATGAAAAGGCGGCAGGTAAACCTGCCGCCTTTTTTGTTTGGCTAGAGGATCATTCAGTTACGGCCGATAGCGGAAACGGGCTCTACTCTCCAACGTGCACTACCGCGCACCATCGCACTTGGAAACGAAAGATTCACCTGAAAGTCTCTAGCCTCGTTCGCAGGAATATTGACCGCGACCTGTACTGTCGATGAACCCAGAGACTGGCATTGTTGATCCCGATCTTGATCATTCTCGCTAGCATCACTGCAATCATCTAAACTGATCGTGAGCGTCAATTCTGATAACGATGATATTAAAGAGTGATTAAAGACACGGGCACTTAAGTCAAAACTTCCAGCATAGGCGCCAACGACATTAACTTTACTGATCTCAACGTCGCTTGCATCAACGATATTCTGGGCGCTCTCCCGTTCACCGGGTATCACCTGTACCAGCAAAATTCCAACGCCGAGAAAAGCCGCGAGCAGACCGAATGCGAGTCGCGGATACGAACTTGCAGTGATAATTAGCGCTAACGCGATAATGCCTAATACAATCCAGTGCATATAATAGAGTTTGTTTTTTGAATAATTAAATTTAAATACAACGGTAATCTAACGCACAACACGCCATGACGCCGTCTTGACGCTGGCGCGACCACTATACCGATATGCAGCCTTCTTCTGAAATCACACGACGCAGTCGAAATCATGACATTGCTGAGCAAGCCGCGACGGCAAGGGCGAGCCTGCCGGAACCCCTGGAACATCGCCAGAAAAATGCACTCATCGACGAAGCCAAAATGCTTTTACGGGCACGGGATGCTGTGTTGGTCGCCCACTACTATGTCGATAGTGATATCCAGGAATTGGCGGACGCCACCGGGGGTTGCGTAGCCGACTCGTTAGAAATGGCGCGCTTCGGGCTTGCGCACAAAGCGAGCACGGTTTTGGTTGCGGGCGTTCGCTTCATGGGAGAAACCGCGAAAATTCTCAGTCCGGAAAAGCAGGTTTTTCTAGTTGAAAGCGGGGCCGAATGCTCACTCGATTTAGGATGTCCCGTTGATATGTTCGCCGATTTTTGCGATCAACATCCTGACCGGACAGTCGTGGTTTACGCTAACACGAGCGCAGAGGTCAAAGCCCGCGCTGATTGGGTCGTCACTTCATCGATTGCGTTAAATCTTATTCAAGACCTTTCGGATCAAGGCGAAAAAATAATTTGGGCGCCCGACCGTTATCTTGGTGACTACGTGCAACGGCAAACGGGTGCTGATATGTTGCTCTGGGAGGGAAGTTGTATCGTTCACGAAGAATTCAAAGGAGAGGTACTTGAGCAGCTTAAACAGTTAAATCCGGACGCAAAAGTGCTCGTGCACCCAGAATCGCCTCCTTCTGTCATTAATTTGGCAGACATCGTCGGCTCGACTGGACAGTTGATTCACGCGGTCGAAACGATGAACGCACCACTGTTCATCGTAGCAACTGAAGAAGGCATCCTTCATAAAATGCGTCAACGGGCGCCCGGCAAAAATTTTCTCGCAGCGCCCACCGCAGGCGAAGGTGCCACCTGCGAAAGTTGTGCTCACTGTCCTTGGATGAAGATGAACGATCTACAGCGGTTGGTCAACGTGCTCAAATCAGAACAAAACGAAGTCATCGTCGATGAAACCATTCGATCCCAAGCGGCCATACCCATCAAGCGCATGATCGAGTACGGACAAAGCCAAAGAAAATGAGGCATTATCATTAATGCGCTATAAACGTGGTTTAACCGTATCAACCTCGAAACGCACCGGTGTCTTACTGGTTAATCTTGGTACGCCAGAAGCCGCCTCCACTGGCGCGGTTCGTCGTTATCTTGGTGAATTTCTTCACGACCATCGGGTCGTTGAACTTACACGATGGTTATGGTGCTGGATATTGCACGGCGTTGTTCTCCGAATTCGACCGAAAAGAAGCGCCGCGGCTTATGCCAAGATTTGGGGTGACTCGGGATCCCCGCTAATGGCGCACACCAAAGCAATGACGGAGCAACTGGCAACCCTGTTGATGACTGAGCATGGGGAGTCGGTTCATGTTGCCATGGCGATGCGATACGGCGAACCCTCAGTTAATTCCGTTATGACTCATCTTGCGAACGAAGGTATATCCCGACTCGTCGTGCTGCCCCTTTATCCTCAGTTTTCCTGCAGCACCTCCGCGTCAGTTTTCGATGCGGTCAATGATGTTTTAAAAAGCTGGCGCAATCTTCCAAGCACCCATCTCATACGGGACTATCACTGTCATCACGGGTATCTCGAGGCTTTAACTCAATCTGTTCATGAACATTGGGCGAAGCATCCGAGAGGCGAGAAACTCATCATGTCATTTCACGGCACCCCGCAACGTTATGCTGATCAGGGAGATCCCTACCACGAGCAGTGCCACGCAACGGCGAAGGCGTTGGCGGACCGATTAGCACTCAATTCTGATCAGTGGATGCTAACGTTCCAATCGCGATTCGGAAAAGCGCCCTGGTTGACGCCCTACACTGATAAAACGCTTGAAGCGCTCCCCGCCTCAGGCACCAACAGCGTCGATATTATCTGTCCTGGATTTGCCGCTGATTGTCTCGAAACCCTTGAAGAAATTGCCGAAGAAAACGCGGAGATTTTTGAAAAGGCTGGGGGCAACACCTTTTCTTATATTCCATGTCTTAATGCCCGACACGATCACATCAAGGCGCTGTCAGCGGTCATCCGGCAGGACGTTCCAGGTTGGTTCGCTCCATAACGAGACCTAGCGGACTCCAGATCGCAGCTCATCAATGACGACGCCGGTGTCCGGCCGTTTTTGATGCCATATCCAGAACGATTCTGCTGCCTGCTCCACTAGCATCCCCAGACCGTCAACCGCACTTGCGGCGCCCGCGCTCATCGCCCAGCGCATAAACGCAGTGGGTTGATCAGAATAGGCAAGATCATAAGCAATGCTCCTTGGATGAAACACCTGATTGGAAATATCAGGAAGACCCCCGGTTAAGCTTGTTGCAGTCGCGTTAATGACAAGATCGAAAGACCCGGAAATATCCTCGAAAGCGCATGTCTGCACTTTTGCGCCTTTGGCGAGTATCGCGAGGTCTTCTGCTCGGGACAGCGTTCGATTCGTTAGGACTAGACGACCAATGTTACGCGACAGAATAGGATGGAGAATCCCGCGTGCCGCGCCGCCAGCACCGATCAGAAGTATTTCAGCGCCAGCGATAGAGGAATCAAGGTTACGTTCAAGATCTTTCATAAACCCGATGCCATCTGTGTTATCACCCAAGATCTGTCCGTGCTGCGAAAACGACAACGTATTAACCGCACCGGCGAGTGCGGCCCGCTCACTCACCTCATCCGACAAACGGCGCGCGGCTTCCTTGAAAGGTATGGTCACATTAAGGCCCAGAAGTCCTCCTGCCTGCAGATGATGAACCCCTTGCTCAAAAGCGATGGGATCCAGATCAATGGCCTCATAGTCCAACGTGATACCAAACTGACGCGCGAAAGCATCATGAATGCGGGGCGATTGACTATGGCCGATCGGATGCCCCACCACTGCGCAGCGGCTTACTGTTTTTTCGAAATTAAAAATATCGTTCACCGCTGCCTTAACTCCTTTTAGTTATTAAAAAACGCCATCCATTAAGGATTGGTCCGCAAACTTGTATGATTACCCTCCAAACCAAATTTTAGAGGAAAGTTGGCGGAAAATTTGTTGCAACCGCCCCAATAAAAGCGCGTTACCTTATGGCCATCCTAACCCACCCGCCAGAAATCCCTATTAACGTCGCATCAATTGTCGATGCCCATATCGATCGATTAGCCGTTATCGATAAGGAGCTTCACGGGAAAACACCAGATCACTCTAATCTGAAATCACTCCGTCAGGTCATCGCAGGAAGCGAATTTATCGCGCGCAATCTTGAAACCACAAAATACCTGTTGAGAGATATCAAAGCGTCAGTCGCTCCCCGCCAACCCGGTGAGATTACGAAGACCATTGGCAATCTCAGCGAAGACACTTCCACGCTCATGTCAGAGCTTCGACAAATCCGGAAAATAGAAATCACTCGCCTCGGATGGCGTGATCTGATGGGTCTTGCGCCCCTCAATGAAGTGATGTTAACCCTCTCTGAACTGGCTGACGCCTCTATCGATGCCGCTCTTTCATGTGCGCATCAGAAAATTCGAGAACAATATGGAGAGCCCATAGGCGAGGTCAGCAGCGAGCCTGTACAACTCAGTGTGATCGGCCTGGGAAAGCTTGGCGGACGAGAGCTCAACATGTCCTCCGATGTTGATCTCCTTTTTAGTTTCCGTGAATCTGGATATACCGATGGTTCAAAATCAATCAGCAATCATGAGTTTTTCGTAAAAGTCGGACAACACCTTATCGACCTGCTGCAGAGGCCAACCGATCAAGGAATAGTGTTCCGAGTTGATATGCGATTACGCCCAAATGGAAATAGCGGACCCCTCGCGCTTTCCTTTGACGCGCTCGACCATTACTACCTCACCCATGGTCGGGACTGGGAGAGATATGCACTCATTAAAGCCCGGCCCGTAGGCGGCGATATGGGTGCAGCCCAGGAGCTGATTGAAAATATTCGACCCTTCATCTATCGAAAATATCTCGATTTTGGAGCCATTGATGCCATTCGCCGCATGAAGTCCCTCATTGAGCAAGAACAGTCAAAAAAATCCCTTACCCGGAATCTAAAGCTCGGCAGAGGGGGAATTCGGGAGATTGAGTTTGTGGTCCAAAGTCACCAATTAATTTTTGGAGGACGCGACAAAAGATTGCAAACCCCGAGTTTCTATCAGGCGCTTCAATTATTACCTGAAGCGCAGACGCTTTCACAAGACACCTGTCATCAGCTCAAACAGGCCTATGAGTTCCTTCGCAGCATTGAGCATCGCCTGCAGATTTTGGACGACCAGCAGACTCACTCCTTGCCCACCGAAGATGTGAGTCGTGCCCGCATTGCTTTTTCCTCGGGCTTTGGATCCCCGGAGGCGCTCGAACTTGAGCTGGTTACGGTTACCGAAAATGTGCACTCAGTGTTTCAATCTGTATTTAATGAAACAACTGATGAAGGATCGGAAAAACCGGATTCCGGTTTTGAGGACCTGTGGCGGAGTGCTGTCACTGAACAGGCAGAACCCGAGCAGATCGCTCAGCTCGGCTTTCAGGAGCCTCTACAGATTAAGTCTCTATTAGAGGGTATCCCGCGCAGTCGCTTTTATCAGGCCTTCTCGCGCGAGGGTCGGGAACGACTCGACACATTAATGCCCAAAATCCTCCAGCAGTGCCTGGCTTCGGAATATCCTGATACAGCGCTAACGCGTTCGATATTCCTCATTCAGTCCATTGGTCGGCGATCAGCCTATCTCGCGCTTTTATCTGAGAACCCTTTAGCGCTATCTCAACTCGTGCGCCTCGTATGCGCATCGAGCGAGATCAGCCAATGGATTGCAAAACATCCCGTTATTCTGGACGAGCTGCTCGATCCCATTGCCACTTTTCAAGTGAAAGATCGCCTCGAAATTACCCAAGAACTTCGTACAAAGATGGAACGAGCAGGAATAGACCTCGAGGCCGGAATGGAAGTACTCCGTGAATTTCGGCAAGCCTATACCCTACGCGTGGCAGCAGCCGATATTGCGGGATTAATCGACACCAAAACAGTGGCTCTCTCACTGAGCGCCCTCGCTAGTGCACTGCTCGAAGAAAGCTTGAAACTTGCTGAGGCCACTCTCGACACCGTCGAGCGGCCGAGCGACATTGATCTTGGCATCATCGCCTATGGAAAACTTGGCAGTGAAGAATTAGGTTATCACTCAGACCTCGACATTGTCTTTGTCTTTGATGAATCTTCGGAAAGTGAGAACACTGAACTTTCAGCCAGACGACATTATTATCGACGCCTGGTCCAGCGACTGACGCATATCCTAACCACGCGCACATCAGCAGGAGAAGTCTATGAAATCGATACCCGGCTTCGTCCTAGCGGCAATTCCGGTACGGTCGTAACCCCCTTACGGGTTTACGCCGAATACTTAAAAGAATCGGCATGGACTTGGGAGCATCAGGCGTTAGTACGAGCGCGACTCGTTGTCGGCCACGAGCATCTTCAGAGACAGTTTAGAGATATTCGACGAGTCATTCTGTCCCAACCCCGCGACAATAAAAAACTCCATCAGGATCTGTGTCAAATGCGTCAGCGCATGAGAGATCATCATCGATCCGAGCACGCTTCGATTGTTGATTTCGATCTCAAACACGATCCCGGTGGATTAGTTGATATCGAATTTTTATGTCAGTACATGATCCTTAAACATGCCTCGGATCATCCCGAACTGATCTCTTTTCGTGCCAATCGGCGCATTATCACGGAACTTCAGAACATAGGCCTCTTCACCGCGGGTGACGCATCGCAGCTTGTCGGCGCCCTAGACATCTATCTCGCAGCAGAAAATGAAATCAAACTCAGACGCGGCGAATCTCGAGTGTCCAACGACAGGTTTGCATCTGAACGTGAAGCCGTACAGGGCGTCTGGAAGAAATTCCTCGGCGCCTGACGCCCAAATCTGTGTCGCGATACGGCTAACAGCCGACCCGCCGCGCTTAATTACAACAATGAGATAAAATCTCGAGATTGATAGAAAATCAACGGCAATAAAATTGAACATTGGACTGGTCATCGGCTCTTTTCACAAACAGGCATGCGAGAACATGAAAAACGTCGCCTGCGCGCAAGCAGAACAACTCGGGCTAAATGTGACTGATATCCAGTGGGTACCAGGATCAATGGAAAAACCGCTAGCGGTTAAGCGGTTGCTCACACAGGTCTCGATAGACGGGGCTGTCGTACTGGGCATTATTGAGCGAGGCGAAACCGCACATGGCCAAACAATGGGTCAAGCCGTCATACAGAGTCTTATCAACCTCCAGCTAGAGACCAATAAACCAGTCGGCATCGGTATTTTGGGGCCGGGAATCCTGCCCGAGCAGATTGCTGACCGGCTCACCCCGTACGCACAAGACGCCGTTCGAGCGGTGCACGCCATGTTATCTAGTCATTGAGCCAACGCGCGCCCAAACGTTGTCAGTTTTGTCATAATCCTGTTTGTATTTGGCGCTTTGGCCTAACTCACTCTAACCTTTAAGGAAACTATGATGTCTTTTTCAGATCGTGATGGCTTTATCTGGTTCGACGGTCAGATGGTGCCGTGGCGGGAAGCGAAGGTTCATGTCTTGACCCATTCTCTGCATTATGGTCTTGGCTGCTTTGAGGGCGTAAGAGCTTATGAGACCGATCGTGGCACGGCGATTTTCCGGCTCGAAGATCACACCGATCGATTCTTTCGATCTGCTCATATTCTGGGAATGAAAGTGCCCTACGACTCGAAAACCTTGAATGATGCTCAAATTGCAGTCGTTCGTGATAATCAACTTTCTTCCGCTTACCTGCGACCCCTTGCGTTCTATGGCTCTGAAGGCATGGGTATCCGTGCCGATATGCTGGAAACGCATGTGGCAATTGCCACCTGGGAGTGGGGCGCCTATCTAGGCGAGGATGGCCTTAAAAACGGAATCAAAGTGAGGACGTCCTCATTCACCCGCCATCATGTGAATATCACGATGTGTCGCGCAAAAGCCTGCGGCAACTACATCAATTCGATTCTCGCGCTGCAAGAAGCCGTCTCCGGCGGCGCTGATGAGGCCCTGATGCTCGACGCCTCAGGTTATGTCATGGAGGGAACGGGGGAGAATATATTTATCATCAGGGATGGCGTCGTATACACCCCAGACCTCACTTCCGCCCTTGAAGGCATCACTCGCGACACGATCATCCAATTGATCAACGAGGCCGGCATGAGCCTTGTTGAAAAACGAATCACGCGTGACGAGGTGTATATTTGCGATGAAGCTTTCTTTACTGGCACTGCTGCGGAAGTCACGCCGATTCGCGAGCTCGACGGTCGGCAAATCGGTAGCGGCACGCGTGGGCCCATTACGGAGTTAATTCAAAGCCGTTATTTCGACTGCGTCCACGGTCGTGACACTCTCCATGATGACTGGCTAACCTTCATCTAAACCGAGTCTTTTGATCATGAACGAATCAGTCCTTAATCAGGGCAATCACAAAAATCGACAGGACGTTGTCCATCGCCTCTATTCGGAAGATCTGCCGCTGCACTGCCCACCCGATAATACCGAACTCTGGAGTCAGCACCCCCGGGTTTTTCTTCCCATCGCTCCCGGTCAAACCGCCCTTTGCCCTTACTGTGGAAATCAGTTCTTTCTACCCAAGGGTGACACTTAGCGCCATCACACAGGCGCACTGTGGACAGCACTTCAAAAACTCTCGTCATCGGCCCCGCGTGGGTCGGCGATATGGTGATGGCGCAAAGCTTGTGCAGTTATCTTAAAACTCAAGATCCCGGCATTGAAATTTCAGTCGTCGCACCCGCAAATACCGCCGCGATAGCCAGACGAATGCCGGCGGTGCATGATGTGGTCGAAACAACGTTTGCACACGGGCGCCTTCATCTCAAAGCAAGATGGCGTATCGGCCATTCATTGAAGAAGAAGCGCTTTAGCCAAGCATTCGTTCTACCCGGGTCCTTCAAAGCCGCTTTGGTCCCTTTTTTTGCCGCGATCCCGTTACGCACGGGCTATTCCGGAGAGCCGAGATGGGGGCTCATCAATGATTGTCGTCCCAAACCACGACATAAACGGGATCTGATGGTTGATCGATTTATCAATCTAGCGCGAACGAAAACATCTATACAAAAAATTGCTTTTCCCGCGCCGCGGCTTGAAGCCGATCTATCAGCACCTCAAACAATATTTAGACGACTTAACAAAAAAATCAAAGTCCGGCCCGTGCTCGCACTGTGTCCGGGCGCTGAATTTGGCCCCGCAAAACAATGGCCTCCTGCATCATTTGCCAGCCTCGCGAATCACGCCACGGCACACGGATGGCAGGTTTGGCTAATGGGCGGACCCGGTGATCAAAAAATTGCAAACGAAATCATGGCGTCGTGCCAAGTCACAACTGCGGTCATTAACCTAGTCGGACAAACCACGATTGCGGAGGCCATCGACCTATTAGCGTCTGCCGATGCGGTTGTGAGCAACGACTCAGGTCTTATGCATATAGCGGCTGCGACCAATACACCTGTTGTTGGAATTTTTGGCTCTTCCAGCGAGCAGCATACGCCCCCGCTTGGCGACAACGCGACTTCGATTTTTAACTCGATCGACTGCCGACCCTGTTTTGCCCGGCACTGTCCGCTTGGGCATACCAAATGTCTCTCCGAGCTGCGCGCTGATCGCGTGATTAACGCGCTCTCCAAACTGCTGGCTTATTCCTCACCCCAGCTCACGATATAATTTCAAAAAATCTAACAAGGCCGCCTTTTGTCTTCTTCTCCTCTCAATATTCTCGTCACCGGCGGAGCCGGATATATCGGCTCTCACACCGCCCATCAACTGATCACTGCCGGGCATCGTGTCACCGTAGTCGACACACTTTATAGCGGACATCTCTGGGCGATTCCCGAAAACGCGGCTTTCCATCAGATTGATGCAGGCAACCGAGAGGGGATGCTTGAAATCATGCGGGCTAACGCTTTTGACGCCATCATTCATTTTGCCGGCCATATCGTGGTTCCGGAGTCAGTTGAGAATCCAGGCAAGTATTACCAAAATAATGTTGTGGCCTCTTTCAATCTCATTGAATGTGCGCAAAAAAGTGGGATCGGGTTATTTGTGTTTTCATCCAGCGCGGCGGTTTACGGAAATCCGCCGTCAATTCCAGTAAACGAGAATGCACCGCTGGCGCCGATTAATCCTTATGGCCGAACAAAACTGATCACCGAATGGACCCTGCAGGATATCGCTTCAGGGTCGAGCAGTAACAAGCCACTTCGATACGTCGCGTTGCGTTATTTCAATGTGGCAGGCGCTCAAATTGAGGGTCATTTGGGCCAATCGACACCTGAGGCCACGCATCTTATTAAAGTCGCTTGCGAGGCGGCATGCCAAAAACGCTCAGGCGTTGAGATTTTTGGCACCGATTACGATACGCCAGACGGCACATGTATTCGCGATTACATTCATGTTGAAGATCTAGCTGCTGCTCACCTAAAGGCACTTGATTATCTTGGGGCCGGCGAACCATCAACCATTATCAACTGTGGTTATGGGCATGGATATAGCGTCCGGCAAGTTCTTGATACAGTGCAGAAAATTAACGGAACCGATTTTCCAATTCAAGAGTCCAAGAGACGGGCGGGCGACCCGGCCCAACTCATTGCAGACAATCAAAAGATTCATGATCTGCTCCAGTGGAAGCCTCGTTATGACAGTCTCGAGGTGATCTGTGAAACGGCGTTGAACTGGGAGCGAAACGGCAATCAATCCGTTTCGTTAACAAGGTAAACTATCATGCCATCAACAAACCCTTCAACAGGGTTATCGCCATGAAACTAGCGCTTTGCCTCTATAAATATTTCCCGTATGGTGGCCTTCAACGCGATTTTCTTCGAATTTTAAAAGAATGCCAGAGTCGTGGTCACGCGGTGTCCGTTTATACCTCGGAGTGGCAAGGTGAAAAACCTGAAAACATTCAGTTGAATGTTCTCAAATCAAGTCGAGTCGGTGGCAATCATGTGCGGGATCGTCGCTTCTTTAACCAGATGCAAAAAGCAACCAAGCAAGCGCACTTCGACGCGATTGTGGGCTTCAACAAGATGCCTGGATTGGATGTCTACTACGGTGCGGACTTCTGCTATCTTGGGCGCACTGCACCCCAGTATGGCCCATTTTATCGCCTTACCCCGCGCTATCATCATCTTTATACCTTTGAGCGGGCCGTTTTTAGTCGGGAAAGCCGAACCGAAATTCTCTCGCTCTCGGAGCGAGAGAAATCCGTCTATCAGCAGTACTACGGTACACCGGAACAACGGTTTCATTTGCTGCCACCAACGCTCGATTTAGATCGCCGACCCATCGCCGACCGGCAACGGATCAGCGCAAAACTGCGCGGTGAACTTGGCGTCAATGCATCTGATGTACTTTTGTTATTCGTCGGTTCAGGGTTTAAAACAAAAGGCCTTGATCGTGCCATCGTCGCACTTGCAAGCCTACCCAAAGACGCCTTAAGTAAAACCCATCTGATTGTCGTCGGTCAGGATCAACCAACACCCTACTTAAGGCTTGCACGCAAGTTAGGGGTTGGGGAGCGAATTAAGTTTCTGGGCGGTCGAATGGATATTCCCGAACTGCTTGCCGCTGGCGATTTACTCATTCACCCGGCCTATATGGAAAACACCGGCACCATTTTGCTCGAAGCCATCGCGGCTGGTCTGCCCGTTATCGCGACCGATGTCTGCGGCTACGCCGGCCATATCAAAAAAGCCGATGCTGGTGCTGTTTTGCCTTCTCCTTTCGATCAAAAATTACTCAACAAAAATCTAAATGACGCGCTGATTACAAGCACTCGGGAACACTGGTCAGCCAACGGCTTAAGCTATGGTGCTCAATCCAGTCTTTATCACATGCCTCAAACCGCAGCGAATGCCATTGAATCCATTGTTCTGAAAAACAAGCAATCACGAACGGAATCTCAAAATTCGACTGTAGAGCCGTGGGTATACCTGCGCCACGATCTCGAAAGACTGGGTCAATTTGACCAAATTATGTCGCTTGACGGCGAAATCTTTCGCGAGGCGCCAGGACGAAAAACAGTTCGGTTCAAAAAAAACGAGCAAAATTACTTTTTAAAGACGCACACCGGAGTGGGATGGCAAGAGATTCTCAAAAATCTTTCCTACTTGCGTTTGCCCGTCCTCGGCGCAATGAATGAGTGGCACGGCGCGCACCATTTACAACGACTGGGTATCGGCACCCTGAGTATCGCGGGCTATGGGACCGCAAGCGGTAATCCGGCTCGCCGCCAATCATTTATCATCACCGATGAGATCACGAACGCACAAAGCCTTGAAGAATTTTGTAGTCACTGGAAACAAAATCCGCCGAGACACCCACATGAGGTTCGATTCAAACGCTGGCTCATCCAGCAACTTGCGCAGACCGCCCGACAGCTCCATCACAGCGGCGCTAACCATCGAGATTTTTATCTCGTTCATTTTTTACTCCAGCCCGGGTTTGAGAATGGACACATCAGCACGGATAAGAGTCGCTTAGCCGTTATCGACCTGCACCGCATGCAGCTGCGGCGAAGCACACCAAAGCGATGGCGGATCAAAGATGTGGCGGGCCTGCACTACTCCAGTATGGATCTTGGCCTAACGCGCCGTGATTTACTGCGATTTATAAAAATTTACACACAAAGTCCTTTACGGGAAACGCTCGGACAGAAGTCAGACTTCTGGCCGCGAGTGAATCGCCGGGCACTTCGCCTGTATCAGACAGAACAGCGTCGATCGCCATCTGTGAAACTGGCGGCCCAATCAACGCCTGTCAAGAACCATCATCCGGACCGAGTCAGGAGCGTGTGACGGTACGTTATCCATCCAACGCCAGGAACACATTTTCACGCTTAAGTGAAGATGTGTCTGAATGGCAGCACGGCAATCTTTGCGGACATTTTTTTTCCCGTCATCGTTCTCCACTTTTGGAGCATCTTCTCAAATATCCTGATACGCCGTTTTCAGTTGCCGATGCCTGCATTCTCAAAACCGATATAAAAACGGCTCTCGCGTTAACCTCTTTTGACGGCAAACAATTCGTGGTCAAACGTTACAACGTCGCAAACATTTTTCATCGCATCCGACTCGCTTTTCAAAGCTCACGGGCAAAAAAAAACTTCGCTTTTGCAAAACTGCTCGGCGAAATCGGCGTTCCCTCCCTCAAACCGGTGGCTTGGGTTCAGGAGCGTATTTATGGCCTGCGGGCGCGATCATGGTTTATCTATGAACACATTGATGACGAGATGAGCGCTTGCTCGCTCAATGACCAATCAGACGTTAGCGTTATCGATCATGCGCTTTCCCAAATGACCCAAAACCTGATGGTCATGCGCAACCATCAAGTCTCTCATGGCGACATGAAGCCGCCCAATCTTCTACACACCCGCGATCGCGTTGTTCTGATTGATCTTGATGCCATGCGACAACACAAATCCCAGCGTCAGTGCGATCGCGCGCTCGCCAAAGATATCTCCCGCTGGATGAGATGGTGGCGCTCTGATAATCCGCAACCGATGATCAGTCAAAAATCAGAAAAAATCCTCAAAAATGCGGGTTTTGAGGTCCCAGACAGCTAATGTTCAGGGTTATTAAATCGTATACGAGCCGCAAAAAAAGGATGGTCTGAAGGGCCGACAGGGGTCGACCATGCCTTTTCGACAGCGAGGCCCCGAACCAAAATCATATCCACTCGGCGCGTATCACTTTCAATACTCGACAGCGCATCAACTGCGTCACCGGGAATCAGCTTTGTCATCGCGGGGTGACTCGTTGGCGCATTGAAATCGCCCATCAAAATCGCTCTCGGATAACGTTTAAATGCCTCCATGACTGCCTCTAGCGGCCGCTCCCCTTCCGAGGGTTTTGAAAGATGCGTATTCAGAATATGAAAGCTGCCCTCGGGCGAACAAAACTGATAGACGGAAAAATTTCGATGCGCTCGACCTGTCGATGGGAATAATGGCGTTGTCCACCAATTCTTGATCGAATAAACACTAACAAGTGCATTGCCTCGCTGCGGAAAAAAAAGAAGCTTGCGGGTGGGCGTAAAATGCCCCACGCGCTGAAGGATCGTACTCAGGAGTTTCGCCTGATCGCGCCAGCGAAAAATACGGGTCCCCTCTACTTCCTGAAGCGCCACAATATCGCAATCGCGAATCACCGCCGCTATCCGACTTAAATCTTTTAGGCCGTCCACACCCCTGGCGCGATGGATGTTGTAGGTGCCTACCGTGAACGCCTTGTTCCCGTTTAGAAACGAACCCTCTCCTGTTGATAATGACTCACCGGCCCGGGCTTTTACGGGCCAGGCACGAGTGGCGATAAAAAGTCCCGCCAATAGCAATAAAATCAGGAAAATCATCGCCAGCATTATCAGGGCGCTCATGAACTTGTTCGTCTAAAAAAATCAGCGTAACGTCAATGGGTCTGGGTTGACTATACTTGTTCGGCACATTCAAAAGTCACTCAACGGTCGCGACGAGTGGCTTCCCTGACGGCTTCACTAAAGTGCCGCTAATTTAAACGATCCGAACCGCATTGTGACGGGCCATGATCTCTTACGGAAAACATCAACATGAAAACCGCTTTTGCCAGTGACGCCCGGTTTATGGATCATGACACCGGTGTTGGGCATCCTGAGCGACCCGCCCGACTTTCACACACGTTGGCGCATCTCAAACGCAAGCCGTGGTTCTCGTCTTTGCACATGATGAGTGGGGTAGAGTGCAATCGTGATCAAATTTCATCTATGCACGATGAAGGTCTGATCGATCGTGCGCAAACCAGTTGCGCACAAGGTCTTTCTTATCTGGATTCACCAGACGTCGTGATTAGTCCCGACTCATTTGATATTGCGCGCCTCGCGGTGGGCACGGTCCTCTCATTAAGCGATGCAATTGTCAGTGGTCAAGTGAATAACGGGTTTGCATTAATTCGACCCCCGGGTCACCACGCCGAACAAAATGAAGCGTTGGGCTTTTGTCTTTTCAATAATATTGCCATTACCGCCCGATATCTCCAGCAGCAACACGGACTTGAAAGAGTCCTGATTGTTGATTGGGATGTGCACCATGGCAATGGCACTCAACACTTATTTGAAGAAGACCCCAGCGTTTTTTTTATCAGCACGCATCAATATCCTCACTACCCCGGCACCGGATCACGCTCGGAAAACGGCATAGGCGCAGGACAGGGCGCAACACTCAATTGCCCAATGAATGCCGGCACGGGCGATGATGATTACCAGGATGCATTCCGCGAAAAAATATTGCCAGCGATACATAATTTCAAACCTGACATGATTTTGATCTCGGCCGGATTTGACGCGCATCGCGCTGATCCCCTGGGGAGCATCAACCTGAGCAGCGAACACTACGCCTGGATGACCACTCGATTGATGGAATGTGCAGATCAATACTGTCAGGGGCGAATTTTATCCGCGCTTGAGGGGGGTTACGACTTAGACGCACTTGCTGAAAGCGTTGGCGTTCACCTCGCGACTCTGAACAAACAGCCCGCAATTATCAAATCCTCAAAAGACAGTGTCTAAACCTTAACCAGTGCAAGAACAACGGAGAGCGTCACAAGCGAAACCCCCGTGCTGATCACAGCCGCGCTACCCGCCAGAGGCTGGGCACACTGATAACGTTCCGCAAAAAGGTAGCTATTGATCCCAACCGGGAGTGCCGCCATCACAACCATCACCGCCTGCCAAAGAGGAGGTAGGCCAAGCGACCTGGCCACTTGCCAAACCAATAGTGGTAACAGTACGTTTTTCACCACCACGATAATGGCAACAGATCGGAGCACGCCTCGAATCGGATAGAAGCTTAACGCAGCGCCCACTGTAAATAGCGCCGCAGGGCCTGCCGACTGACCGATCAGATCAAGAGACTTGACTAACACTAGAGGTAACGTGACTCCGGAAATATTAATCACCGCGCCAAGTCCAATACCCAATAAAAATTGATTACTGATCACACTCTTCAGGACCGGCCATTGTGTCGGGTCACGATGTTCACCGGCACGAGCTCGCTCTTGAATCAAAATCATGATAGGGAAAAAAAGCGGTGCCTGAAAAGCAACCAAGATGAAAAGCGGCACCGTAGCCTCATCGCCAAACGCCATTAAAACTAAGGGGATCCCCAGCGGAATAAAATTTCCATAGCTGGAACAAAATGCAAAAATTCCCGCTGTCGCGTTATCACGAAGCCAAAATCGGGCTACGAAAAAAATACTAATCAACAATCCAATTGCGCATCCGAAATATCCCATCACACCCCGCCAGGGAAGCATCTCGGGAAGCGTAACCACGCTCATCGATTTAAATAGCAGTAAAGGGACAGCGATATTGAATACGTAAATCGACAGTCCCTGAACAGACGACTCGCCGATCCAGCGGCGGATACCCACACCATAGCCGAGCGCAATGACCATAAAAATCGGCAATACGACTTCAACCACTGGGGAGAGAATCACCATTTGAGCAATACGCGTCCAGATTCGCTCGGCGCTATCCCGACCTCGCGTGGTAAACGCTCATTAAATCCCGTTAAGTTCATTTGCCTTGATTATGCCTAAGCGGTAGATTAGCGGTTATCAATGCCTTAGTTGAGGCATTTTGATATTAGGCGTTGAAAGGGAAGAGTAACTGGATAAACTCGCGCATCGAGAGACCGGGGGGAGCTGAAATCCCCGGGCCGAGTGCCGGCGAAAATCACCCTGGAGCCGCTGACCGAACCGCTTCGTTGTTCCAAGCGCAATAGACTCAGCCGACTCACCCGCGAAAAGGGTGCGGAGCAAGAAATTGTTCCAAGACCGAAGCAAATCGTTGCTTGGTGAAGCCGGGTGGTACCGCGCGCGAATTACTCTTCCCCGAGTGATTTCGAATCGCCCCGGAATTAAACCCAAATGGGGTACACCGAAAGCGCGACAAATATGAGTTTTAGCAAAGTTAATTCCCGTTATGACGGCCCTGCACTCGAGCAACATATCCTGGACTTCTGGCGAGCCGAAAATGTTTTCGCCCGCAGCCTAGAGCAAAGCGCCGACAGGCCTCTTTTTTCATTTAACGAGGGCCCCCCGACCGCCAACGGCAAACCGGGTATTCACCACGTCCTGGCGCGCAGTTTCAAGGATATTTATCCACGATTTAAAACCATGCGTGGTTTTCATGCCCCCCGAAAAGCAGGATGGGATACACATGGTCTGCCGGTTGAGCATGAGATCGAAAAAGAACTGGGCATCTTCGACAAAAAAGAAATCGAGAAACAAATTGGCGTTGAGGAATTTACCCGTCGCTGTCGCGAATCCGTCATGCGCTATATCGGCGATTGGGAGAAGATGACCGAGCGAATGGGCTTCTGGGTTGATCTCGAGCAGGCCTACTACACCCTGGACAACCGGTATATTGAGTCTGTCTGGCATCTGCTGAAGACGATATGGGACAAGGGGCTCATCCAACAGGACTATAAGGTGGTGCCGTACGATCCTCGGATCGGTGCAACCCTCTCATCCCATGAGGTCGCCCAGGGCTACAAAGAAACCGTGGATCCATCGATCACGGTTAAGTTTGAGCTGTTAGATGGCAGCGCAACCTTCCTCGTTTGGACCACAACCCCCTGGACACTGCCATCAAACCTTGCGCTCGCTGTGGGCGATGACATCGACTACGTTTATGTTGAGCTGGACGGGCAGACCCTGATATTGGCCGAGGCCCGAATAAATGAAGTCCTCAAAGAGGCACCGATCCAGATCGTCAAAACGGTTAAGGGTCGCGAGCTGGTGGGGATGCGCTACCAAAGACTATTTGATTACCTGGATGCCCCGGGCGATATCTGTCGAGTCCTGTCAGCCAACTTTGTAAGCACCGAAGATGGGACCGGCATTGTTCATGTCGCGCCCGCTTATGGTGTCGATGATCTCGCGCTCGGGCAAGCCAATGGGCTCCCTGTCGTTCATGGGGTAGGCCTTGATGGGCACTTCGTTGATGCCGTCACCCCGGTTGCGGGCAAATTTTTTAAAGAAGCGGACTCTGACATTATTCGTATTTTGGCGGACCGCGGAATACTGTTTAGAAATGAGCAATACACCCACAACTATCCTTTTGGATGGCGGACCGGCGACCCGCTCATCTATTACGCGAAAAACGCCTGGTATATCCGCACGACCGCCGTTCGCGATCGCATGGTTGCGCTCAATCAAACTATCAACTGGGTTCCCAAATCTATTCGTGATGGTCGTTTTGGTAATTGGCTCGAAAATAACATCGACTGGGCGCTATCTCGCGAGCGCTTTTGGGGAACGCCGTTACCCCTTTGGACTGACGGTGACGGTGACTACATTTGTATTGGCTCACTAGCAGAACTCGAAGCCCTATGTGGGGCCTCGCTCTCTGAGACTGATCTCCATCGACCGGCCATCGACGACATTGTCTTTACGCATCCGGAAAATGGCCGCACCTACCGACGAGTCCCCGAAGTCATCGACTGCTGGTTCGATTCGGGCGCCATGTCCTACGCACAATGGCACTATCCGTTTGAAAACGAGCAAACGTTTGAACAGCATTTTCCCGCCGACTATATTTGTGAAGCCATCGATCAAACGAGAGGCTGGTTTTATAGTCTGCACGCTATTGCGTCGTTGGTGTCCGACAGCGTCGCCTATCGAAATTGCATCTGCCTCAGTCACATCGTGGACAAAGACGGCAAAAAGATGTCGAAATCGATCGGAAATATCGTTAATCCCTACGACGTTTTCGATCATATCGGAGCCGATCCCCTGCGCTGGTATTTTCTAGCCCGACTGGCGCCTGAGAGTCAGAAACGCATTTCAGTCGATATTATTCGCGAGGTGGCCAGCTCATTCGTCAACACCCTTTGGAATAGTTACGCCTTTTTTACGTTATATGCATCCCTCGACGACGTTGATCTGACCCAGGATGTTCCGGTACAAGAACGTCCCGAAATCGATCGCTGGGCACTCGCACTGCTCCACCATACGGTTGAAACCACCACCACCGCGCTCGATGCCTATGACGCAAGAAAAGCCGGGCAAGCCATTGAAAGTTTCGTCGACCAACTGAGTAACTGGTACATCAGACGAAACCGGAGACGGTTCTGGAAAAGTGAAGCGGGCACTGATAAACAGTCGGCTTACCTAACGCTCTACCAATGTCTTGAAACGCTACAAAAACTGATCGCGCCTTTTATGCCGTTTCTGGCTGAGGCGATATACCAGAATCTGACCCGGGCACAAAACCCTGACTCACCGTTGAGTATCCACATGACCGACTGGCCGGAAGCGCGTGCGCAATGGCAGGACACGCCCCTTCGTGAAGCCACTGAAATTGTTCAGGGCGTTGTCGCGCTCGGTCGCGCCGCGCGGGAGGAAAGTCAGGTGAGAGTCCGTCAACCTTTGTCCCAGCTTTTGGTCAGGACTCCCACTGAAACCGCTCGCGCAGCGGTCTCTGAGCATGAATCACAGATTCTCGACGAATTAAACGTCAAATCCCTGACCTTTATCGCCAATGATGCCGAGCTGGTCAGCTATCGAATCAAGCCCAATCTGCCCCGACTCGGAAAACGGTACGGCAAACAGATTCCCGCTATTCGAGACGCCCTCGCAAACGCTGAGGGCAGCGCGATCGCGGGGGCCCAAGCCGAGGGAAGACCAATCACGCTTGAGGTTTCCGGGCAGCCCATTACGTTTGAGCCTGAAGATCTTCTCATTGAAACTGAATCGGCCGCCGGATATGCCTGTGCGGAATCGAGCGGCACCCTGGTGGCGCTCGACACCACGCTCAACGACGCCCTGCTCCGAGAGGGGCTGGCCCGGGAGATCGTTAGAACCGTGCAGGATGGCCGAAAACAAGCGGGTCTTGAGGTTTCCGATCGTATACGGCTACACGTCAGTGGAGACGAAACCATTCAAAAAGTGATCAGCGAGCACCAGTCTTGGATCATGAGTGAGACGCTAACGACCGAGTGGAGCCTGGCACCATTGGAGACCGGATTCTCTCTTGAGAAGAATCTAGACGCCCAAAATTGGCTGATCTCACTAGAACGGCTCACATGATGGGACAGGGATGGGATAAAACCCAACAACCGAAAAATTAACAAAGGGAGATTGAAGGCGAGGGGTCTGCTAGACTTTTTGTCTGAAAATCAAAACAATCATGATTAGTATCAACGGAGGCGTCCATGGCGAGTAGTTTTCTTTTCACATCCGAATCTGTATCCGAAGGCCATCCTGACAAAATGGCAGATCAAATCTCAGACGCGGTTCTGGACGCCATGCTGGCTCAGGACAAAAACTCCCGAGTCGCCTGCGAAACACTCGTGAACACCGGGCTCGCCGTGATTGCGGGAGAGGTCACCAGCAACGCCGAGGTCGATCTCGCACAAACCGTACGAGACACCATCACCGAGATCGGCTACACATCCTCGGAGATGGGATTTGATGCCGCAAGTTGTGCAGTGATGGTCACCCTCGATAAGCAATCTGTGGATATCGCGCAGGGGGTCAATGAGGGTGAAGGCCTCGATCGGGAACAAGGCGCCGGGGATCAGGGCCTGATGTTTGGGTACGCCTGCAACGAAACTGACGTGCTGATGCCCGCCCCGATCCATTATTCGCACGCCATTCTCAAATCACTGGCGGAAGCGCGGCATTCAGGCGCTGAACCGGGCCTTGGTCCAGATTCAAAAAGCCAGATCACGATGCTCTACGAGAACGATCGGCCGGTGCGCGCCACGTCAGTCGTGGTGTCGACCCAGCATGCTGAAAACCTTTCCACCGAGCAGGTGCGTGAAATTGTTCGGCCCCATGTCGAAAATGTCCTGCCAGAAGGCTGGATGTGTCCTGAAGAAGAATTCTATGTGAATCCGACAGGACGATTCGTGATCGGCGGCCCCGATGGCGATTGCGGTTTGACCGGACGCAAAATTATCGTTGATACCTATGGCGGTTCTTCG